>JAEEGJ010002465.1_pt1 | contig 94930 bp, 75 predicted proteins | sample 8958761 | NCBI WGS metagenome assembly JAEEGJ01 (sample SAMN16246546, study PRJNA631951) | gut metagenome | biome: gut microbiome; feature: rumen; material: RS-attached | host: Bos | place: Iran: Karaj | collected 2018-10 | reverse complement strand
CTTCCTGCATATGTCCTCTTTTTTTCCGAGCTTACTGTTAATACAACCATAAAAGTTACTTAACTTTTCCTATTGTAAAAAAAGAACGAACTCGATTTTTCCTTTTTTCTCTGTCAACTAATTGTAACGCGCAATATACATATTAAACGGGGGGAGGGCAAGGTCTAAAATTCGGTTGCGGGACGTAACGGAGTAGTCATGTTTCTTTCATTTTTCTTACGGGCGACTGTGGTGACTGGATGGGTCTTGAACAAAGTGTAAAATGTGCTTAAAATCACGTAAAATGCGCTTTTGACGCTGTTTTTTAGTACAGTTGATACGGATAGTTTTGGCAGTTCTGTCGTCTCACGTGCATGCCGAAAAATCAAAATCTATTTTTTAAATCAAGAAAAGAGGTTATTATGAAAAAGATTATTCTTCCTTTTGTTGCTGTGGCGCTTTTGGCTGCTTGCTCGGAATCTGATACCGATTCTAACTTTGTTGCCCCTCAGAATCCGACGGGCGAAATTTCTTCCAGTTCGGTGGCTGCTGTTCCGACTAGTTCTGAAACAGTCGTCGCGCCGACTAGTTCCGATGCAGTTCTCCCGGCAAGTTCTGCGGTTGCACCGACAAGTTCCGAAGTTGCAACCCCGACGAGTTCTGCCGCAGTTACTCCGAATCAGCAGTTCACTTATAAAGTCCCGACTTTGGTGGAACTCGATCCGATTAGGGATTACACTTTCTACGGTGCTGAACTTACTGGTGTCGAACAATACAAGTATGGCCGTTTCGAAGCCCGCATGAAAATGGCTGCCATTTCGGGTTCTGTGAGTTCCATGTTCTTGAACTATGACAATTCTTGGATGAAGGAATATGAACCGTGGAACGAAATCGATATCGAAGTGCTTGGTAAAGATCCGACTTCTTGGCAGTCCAATATCATCACTCGTGAAGCGGAACCGTCTATCAAGAATAATACTTCGTCTGAAAGCAAGCCGTTGCACGCATTTGGCTTTGATGCCACTCAGGAATTCCATTTGTACGCGATTGTCTGGACCCCGGAATATGTAGCCTGGGAAATCGACAGTGTCGAAGTCCGTCGCGATACGCTGGGTATGAGCCGCGGTACTCACGCTGATGCCGACCAGGTGAAGTTCTTGACTGAAAAGGAAACGCTCCGCTTCAACCTCTGGGTGTCGAAGAGTGCTGGTTGGACGGGCAAGTGGAACAATGGCATTGGCCTCCCGGTCGAACAGCAGATTGACTATGTTCGCGTGTATTCTTATGACGAAGCAACCAAGACGTTCACTAAGCTTTGGCAAGATGATTTCGATGGCGAAGATCTTGATCCGAAGCGTTGGACCGCAGGTGACTGGGAAATGGAACGCGTGATGCTTCGCCAGAACAACGTTATCGTTGAACAGGGTGTCTGCAGACTCATCCTGGACTACGAAGCGAACTAAAAAGTTTGGTGTATAGAAGCAAGCCTCCTGGAGAAATCCGGGAGGCTTTTTTGAATTTTGACCATTAAATATTGTTTACTTTCCCACGAAAACGAATAATTGTATATTAGTCGATGGTCACTAGTTTAGGCCGACTACTAAAGAGGAATATCATGAAAAAACTCGCTTTATTGGCTCTCGCCACGATTTCGTTCGCTCTTATCGCTTGCGGACCTTCCAAACTCAAAATGCAGGAAACTTCGTCAATGTGCGATGTGCTGATTGAAGTGCGCCAGGTTTTGAACGATTCAATTAGCTTGTATGTAGGCAACGTGCTCTATCTCAATTCTAAGCAGATTGTTGCTGACGATATGTATCCGCTGCATGTCAGTACTCGTGACCCTGCCGAATTTGAAAAGCTGACCGCAACGGATGAAGTCAATAGCGACGAGGAACTCCTGAACTATCTGCGTCGTAAGGCTCCGGACATGATGAATTTTGGACTTGTCATCGGTGAAACGGCCTATAACGAAATCGGCTTTGAAGAACAGGCTGCAATTGACAAGTTGACCAAGGTTTTCCAGAAAGTTCAAGGCGGTTCGCTTACGCTGTTCCACGAGAAGGACGGCGAACTTACCGACATGAAAAAGCTGTACTAGTTGTTAGTCAATGGTCATTAGTCAATAGCCATTAGTTGTTGGTCAATGGTTATTGGCTTTCCTGTCACCCCGCACTTGTTGCGGGGTCGCCTTTTTATATTGCGTTTATTGGGGCGTTACCCCGGAACATGTCTAGGCAAGCTTGGCCGCGACGCTCGACTTGAGAATTTGTCGTCTAATTTCTATCTTTACGCCCGAAAAAATAAAAGGGACACATTATGCCTACTATGACTTCTGCGCAGGTGCGCGAATCCTTTATCAAGTTCTTTGAATCCAAGGGCCACCTCTTTGTGCGTTCTTCGCCGGTGGTTCCGCATGACGACCCGACGCTCATGTTCACGAACGCGGGCATGAACCAGTTCAAGGCTATCTTCCTGGGTGACAATCCGAAGGGCTGGAAGCGCGCATGCAACAGCCAGAAGTGCCTCCGCGTGTCCGGTAAGCACAACGACCTCGACGTGGTGGGCCGCGACAACTACCACCATACCTTCTTCGAGATGCTCGGCAACTGGAGCTTCGGCGACTACTACAAGAAAGAAGCCATCTCCTGGGCCTGGGAACTCCTCACCGAAGTGTGGAAGCTCCCGAAGGAACGCCTCTTTGCGACCGTGTACCAGGACGACGACGAAGCCTGGCAGATTTGGAAGGACGTGTCCGGTCTTCCGGATGACCGCATTATGCGCTTCGACGCTCATTCCAATTTCTGGGAAATGGGCGACACCGGTCCGTGCGGCCCTTGCTCCGAAATCCATTATGACCGCGGCGACCTCGCTACGCAGGCCGAAACGTTCAAGGACCCCATCAAGGGCGTGAACGGCGAAAACGACCGCTACATTGAAATTTGGAATAACGTGTTCATGCAATACGAACGCGTGAGCGATGGCTCCCTGATTCCGCTGAAGGCCAAGAACGTCGATACCGGTATGGGTTTCGAACGTATCTGCGCCATTCTCCAGGGCAAGACCAGCAACTACGACACCGACGTGTTCACCCCGATCATCGCTAAGATCGCTGAACTCTCCGGCGTTCCGTACAACGATGGCGAAGCCGGCACCCCGCACCGCGTGATTGCCGACCACATCCGCGCTATTTCTTTCGCTATTGCCGACGGTGCCTTGCCGAGCAACGAAGGCCGTGGCTACGTGCTCCGCCGCATTCTCCGCCGCGCAAGCCGCTTTGCCCGCCTGCTCGGTCAGAAGAAGCCGTTCATTTGCCAGCTCGTTCAGGTGCTTGCCGACACGATGGGCGATGCGTTCCCGGAAATCCGCGAACGCAAGGAATTCGTTGCCTCCGTAATCAAGAGCGAAGAAGAAAGCTTTATCCGCACGCTCGACGCCGGCCTCGAACGCTTCGCTGCCATCTCCGCCGACCTCAAGAAGGGCGACAAGATTCCGGGCGACAAGGTGTTCCTCCTTTACGATACCTACGGATTCCCGCCGGACCTCACCGGCATTCTCGCCGAAGAAAAGGGCCTCCTCATCGACGAAGAAGGCTATGAGAAGTGCATGGAAGAACAGAAGGCCCGCGCCCGCGCCAACATGAAGCAGGGCATCAACACGATGGGTACCGAAGGCTGGACGCAGTACAGCGAAGAAAGTACCAAGTTCGTAGGCTACGAGCTCTCCGCTTGCGAAACGAAGGTTGTCCGCTGGCGCGAAGACAAGGGTGTCTTGAGCATCGTGCTTGAAACCTCTCCGTTCTATGCCGAAATGGGTGGCCAGGTCGGCGACAAGGGTACGCTCGTTTCCGCTGACCTCGAAATTGACGTGTTCGACACCGTGAAGGTGAACGACACCGCCCTCTGCCGCGGTAAGGTGAAGAAGGGTACGGCCAACGAAGAGACGATGAGCGCCGTGTTCATGGCTACCGTCGACAACGACCGCCGTAACGACATTCGCAAGAACCACTCTGCAACTCACTTGCTGCAGGCCGCTCTCCGCCAGGTGCTCGGCACTCACGTGCAGCAGCAGGGTAGCTTCGTTTCGAACGAACTCCTCCGCTTCGACTTCAGCCACTTCAACGCGATGACCGCCGAAGAAATCCAGAAGGTCGAAGACATCGTGAACGCGAAGGTCATGGAATGCCTGCCGGTCAATACCCAGGTGATGGGTGTGGACGAAGCCAAGGCAAGCGGAGCCATGGCTCTGTTCGGCGAAAAGTATGGCGACGAAGTCCGTGTGGTGAAGATGGGTGCCTGCAACGAAGAATTCTCCAAGGAACTTTGCGGCGGCTTGCATGTGCAGAACACCGGTAACATCGGCATGGTGAAGATCATCTCTGAATCCAGCGTGTCCGCTGGCGTGCGCCGTATCGAAGCCGTTTCTGGCCGTGGCGCTCTTGCGCTGCTCCGCGCCGGCACGCACATCCTGACCGCTCTCCGCGAACAGCTCCGCTGCAAGGATGCCGACGTTCTCGATCGCATCCAGCAGACTTTCGCCAAGACGCAGAACCTCGAAAAGAGTCTCCAGTCCGTGAAGCTCGAGCTTGCGACGCTTGCCGCTGCCGAAATTCTGAACGGTGGAATCAACGTGGCGGGCGTGAACCTGTTCGTGCGCGAATTGGCCCTGCCGGACGAAAAGTACAAGGACTTGCTCGACGGTATCCAGAACAAGCTCGACACCGACAGCATCGCCGTGATTGCGAACAAGTGCCAGTGCAACGGAAGCATCGCCGTGATGGTCGGCAAGAACGTGCAGGCCAAGGGCATCAAGGCAGGCGATATCGTCAAGGACCTTGCCGCTGCTTGCGGTGGCCGCGGCGGTGGACGTCCGGACCGCGCTCAGGCCGGCACCAAGGAAGTCGAAAAGATTGCCGGCGCCATCGCGAACGCCAACAACTGGATTCGTGCGAAGCTTGGTGCCTAACGAAACAATCCATTACTGAATGTAACGTTGCCCCCGCCAATGTGCGGGGGCAATTTTTTATATTTTTCGCCGAAATCCTCAATAGGAGAAAATAATGAAAAATTTAAAGATCCTAGTTGCCTCGATAGTCTTGACGGCAACATCTGTCGTATTTGCTGGTCAGGAAACAAGTGGAAAACAGCTAATGCTCAAAGACACTACGGTTGGGGTCTCTGGCTTATGGAACTGGATTACGTTCTCTGACACCTTGGGTATCGGGACGGAGATAGTCCCGCCCCCCGGCACCTCGCCGTTGTTTGCCAAGGAAGACGGTTCCATTTTTGCCGAAGCATCCATGAAGATTGGTCCGGAACCAATGTGGACTCAGCAAGCAGCCGATTCTGGCCTTCTCAAGTACCCGCAAGCTTATATTGAGGTGAAGTTCAAGAAGGACGAATGCGTTCAAGACAGCAGCTGCGCCGTGAACTTTACTGAGCTCGGCATCCAGTACATTCGCATCAAGACAAAAGTTTCTGGTCCGATCCGCATGTCCGTCCTTAACGAAAAGACTGCAGAAAAGGACGCAGAACCGGGTACGATCATTCCGAATAGCGCTTATTACAAGACTACTACCTATGACCTGACCCCGAAAGATTATGGATTCGTGGGATTCGATGACCATAACTACGGAGGCGTCCCAAACTGGGCGAACCACAGTAAGGCTCCGGAGGGCAGTAAAATCCTTACCGCTGTCACTGGCCTCAGGTGGGAAGTCAAAGATAAAGTCGGTGCCATAGGCGAAATCTCGATTAAGTCCATTGAGTTCCTTGACGCACACGGGAACAACGTCAAAGCAAGTTTGCTTACTGGTATAGTGGAAACTCGTTCCAACACCAATGATCCATTGTATACTGTAATAGCTAGTGGCGAACGGCAAGCCTTACATGATACCACGGTAGGGGTCTCTGGCCTGTGGAACTGGATTGCAAGCCACGATTTCCTGGATATAGGAACGGTGATGATTCCGGACTCCGGCGCTTCGCCGTTGGTTGCCAAGGAAGATGGTTCCATTTTTGCCGAAGCTTCTATGAAGATTGGCCCGGAACCAATGTGGACTCAGCAAGCAGCCGATTCTGGCCTTCTCAAGTACCCGTTTGCTTATATCGAAATGAAGTTCAAGAAGGATGAATGCGTCCAAGACAGCAGCTGCGGCGTGAACCTTTCTGCACTCGGTGTCAAGTATGTTCGCATTACTTCAAAAGTTTCTGGTCCAATCCGTATGTCAGTCCTTAACGAAAAGACCGCTGAACCGGGTACAGAACCGGGTGTGCTTATTCTGAATAGCTCTGAATACAAGCCTCTTCAATATGACCTGACTCCGTTTGAATATGGATTCAAGGGATTCAACGACAATAACTCCGGAGGCGTCCCTAAATGGACTAACTACGATAAGGCTCCGTTAGGATCTGAAATTCTTAAACATGCCACGGGATTCAGGTGGGAACTCAAAGCAAAAGAGGGCGGCATAGGCGAAATCTCGATCATGTCCATTGAGTTCATCGATGCAATGGGGAATGTTATAGATGCGTTTAATATTACCGGTATGGAGGGAGTCCGTTCTGTAATCGCGTTGGAATCCTCTTCTTCCTCCGTGAAGCCTGAGTCTTCTTCTTCCTCTGCAGAACTTGAGTCCTCTTCTTCCTCTGTAGAACCTGAGTCCTCTTCTTCCTCTGTAGAACCTGAGTCCTCTTCTTCCTCCGCAGAACCTGAGTCCTCTTCTTCCTCTGCAGAACTTGAGTCCTCTTCTTCCGAAGAACCGGAATCTTCTTCCTCTGTAGAAGCCAAATCCTCTTCTTCGAAAAAGTCGAAGTCTTCTTCGTCTGTCGCGCCTAAGTCCTCCTCTTCGAAAAAAGTGAAGTCTTCTTCATCTGTCGCGCCTAAGTCCTCCTCTTCGAAAAAAGTGAAGTCTTCTTCATCTGTCGCGCCTAAATCTTCCTCTTCGAAGAAATCGAAGTCTTCTTCCTCTGTAGAAGCCAAATCCTCCTCTTCGAAGAAATCGAAGTCTTCGTCCTCTGTAAAAGCCAAATCCTCTTCTTCGAAAAAGTCGAAGTCTTCTTCATCTGCAGCTCCTAAATCGTCGAGCAGCTCTAGCAAAAAGAAGACCGCGTTGCCGCAGAAACACTTCACATCAATGGCCCATATTACTGTATCTGGAAAGCAAATCCTAATCAGCAATGCAACTCCGGGTTCTGATTATGCCGTATTCACTATGCAAGGAAAGGTGATTATGGCTGGCAAGATTCAGAATAGAGTTGAAAACATAACGCTGGAAAATCAGGGTGCGTTCCTGGTCCGCGTGGGGCATGAAATTTTTAAAGTGAAGTAACCGCCGCATCATTGCGAGGCCTCGGAGAGGCCGCGACAATCCCTACAGACCCGGCAAGCCGGAAAAAAAATGCTCCATTGCGTCCGCACTGCGGACGCAATTTTTTTACGAAGTTCTAGTTTATCGGCGAGGTCATATACGAAATGCGTATTCACTACGGGCCGGGGCATCAAATTTCTGACAAAATTATGTATCTTGGTAAGAACGATTTCATCATGGAGCCCTTATGGTCGATTTCCTTAACGCGGTTGACAGTGTCCTTTACTACCCCATCCTGATTATCGTTCTCGCGGCAGCGGGAATTTACTTCAGCATTCGCACGCGTTTCGTGCAAATCCGACTTTTCGTGGAAGCGATCCGTTCGCTTATCGAAAAGCCGCACGAGGCAGGTGGAGTTTCTTCGTTGCAGGCACTACTCGTGTCTACCGCATCGCGAGTGGGCACAGGGAACATCATCGGCGTCTCGACGGCAATTTGCCTGGGCGGCGCAGGAGCCGCTTTCTGGATGTGGGTGCTCGCAATTATCGGTGCGTCATCGGCATTTGTCGAAAGTACGCTCTCGCAGGTGTACAAGCATCGCGACCATCGCACAAACGCCTGTTACGGCGGCCCGGCATATTACATCGAGAGTGCGCTACATAGCCGCTGGCTTGGCGTTGTCTTTGCGGTGTTCCTGATTTCCACATACGCCTTCGGATTTAATTTACTTTGTTCCTACAATCTGCAATCAACCTTCGAAACGTACAATTTCTACAACCCGTCGGTGACGCCGTGGATTATCGGCATCATCCTTGCGGTACTGGTCGGTTTCTGCCTGTTCGGTGGCGGCAAGCGCATCGTCAAGACAACTGGCGTGCTAGTCCCGGTCATGGGACTTTTCTACGTGATACTCGCCGCCATTATGTTAGTGGCGCATTTCGACCTGATTCCGTCGGTGATTGTCGCGATTATGCAAGATGCATTCGACTTCCAGGCGATTGGCGGTGGCATTGCGGGTTCCTGCCTGATGTACGGAATCAAGCGCGGGCTCTATTCCAATGAGGCCGGCGTGGGTTCCGCTCCGAACGCAGCGGCTGCGGCCCACGTTTCGCACCCGGTAAAGCAGGGACTTGCGCAGATGCTTTCCGTGTACATCGACACACTTTTCCTTTGCACGGCGACAGCCCTGATGTGCCTTGTTTCGGGCGTGCCAGGAACCGCTGAAAATGCGGGGGCCATGTATGTGCAGCAGGCAGTGTCAACGACATTTGGAGTTGCGGGCCCCGTGTTCATCACAATCGCGATGACGCTGTTTGCATTCACGACACTGCTCGGCAACCTCTACTACGTGCATAACGCAATAGCCTATATCAACAAGAAGAAGATGCCCGGCAAAAAATCAATGGCAGCGATTCACATCGCGTGCAGCCTGGTGGTGCTCTTTGGTGCGGTGACCCCGATGGATGCCTGCTGGGCGCTCGCCGACATCACAATGGGTGGCATGGCGCTGATCAACCTGCCCGCGTGCGTCATTCTAGGCGGAGTCGCATTCAAGGCTCTCCGCGATTACGAATTCCAGCGCAAGCAAGGGCGCAACCCCGCCTTTATCGCAAGGCATATCGGCATGGATCCTGACAAACTCGACTACTGGAAGCACAAAGAAAAAGACGAGAAAGATTCTCCAAGCATCTAATTGGGCAAAATTAATGAATCTTGATTGTGCTGCACACGGTTTGCAAATACTGACGAGAACTATTTGGACTGTATATTATAACATACCTCTGCGATCCCTCATCAGACCGTAATGTTTTGGAGTAATTGAAACTTGTCGAAGTTCGATTTGGTTCAAGAATGTCATCCCCATGATATGATAGATCTTTAGTGGGGAGTACATTCAAATTTATTATAAAACTCATGTATTCACCTTGATTCAATATAGCCACTTTAACGCCATCACCATCAACAACCTTTACATCCACATCGATCACTACTGAGTCTGAAATAAAAAAGGTCTTCTGCCAATATTCCATAAAAATAAGAGTATCACACTTGTCCATCAATATTTGTTCGTCCAAAGAAGAACTTGACATTTGTTCGTCCAAAGAAGAACTTGACAATTCTTCCATCCATGATGAACTAGATTCTTCTAAGGTTGAAGAAATATTGGCCTGTTCCCCTGAGAGAGTACTTTTCTCTGCCGATGTGGAAACGGAGTCTTCGTCGCATCCAGACACGCAAAAAAACATCATTACAATTGCTGCGCATGCAATTAATTTGAAAGATTTTTCCAAACCATTCGACATATCATCTCCGCTTTGTTGAATTATGCAACTTCCTAATCGTAAAAAAAAACATGAAAGTCGTCAACTAGGAAAAAAACAAATTAGCAGCCATTTTCATATTGTGAAAATTATAATTTTTTGCAATTTTGCCATTTTTGGCTAATTTTAGCACAAAAATTAAAATTTCATATTGTAAACTATTGTTTTTCAGAAATTAGATGGTATATTGATTTACAAGGACGGGCAGGGGCCCACCCCCGAACCCGCCTCTAGGAGGAACAATGAAAACATTGCTTGAATACAAGAGCTACCGCCAGTACATTGCGGACTACTACGCCAACAGGAAGGCGAGATCCTCTTTCTCCTGGCAGCAGTTTGCAACAATGGCCGGTTTCTCGTCGCCAGTCTACCTCAAGTACGTAAGCGAGGGACGCTTCAACTTGAGCGAGGCTGCCGCAGAACGCGTGGCCCAGGCCATGCACTTGGCCGAATATGAACGCAAATTCTTTGTCGAAATGGTCAAGCTCGACCATGCAAAAAGTGACGGCGAAAAAAGGGCGGCAGTCAGCAGGATGCTGTCCATCGCGGAAGCCCACAAGGCAAAAGTCGTGGATGCGGAATCGTTCCGCTTTTTCGAAAGCTGGAGGAACCCGGTGCTCCGCGAACTGGCTCCCGCGATGCCGGGGGCGAAGCCGCTCGCGCTCGCCCACGCCTGCCGCCCGGAAATCAGCGCGGCCGAAGTCAGCGAATCGCTGAGTTTCCTAGTCAAGGCAAACCTGCTCCAGAAAGACAAAGACGGCAACTACAAACAGACCGACAAAACCGTGACGACCGGCCCGATGGATTTCACCCCGCTGGCCGTGCGCGGGCTGCACCGCCAGATGGGTGAAATCGCCCTCGACGCCATCGAGGGCGTGCCGCAGAACGAGCGGCACTTTTCGGGCCTCACACTCGGCATCACACGGGAGGCTTACGAAGAAATCGTGCAGAAAATTGCCGAATTCCGCAAAGAAATCATCGCGATAGCGACGCGCGAACCTGCAACAGACGAAGTCTACCGCCTGAACGTGCAATTTTTCCCGATGACAAACAAGAGTGTAAACAATAAGGGTTAGGAGGGTACCATGAATAAGGAAATACGAAACACAATAGTGTACGATTTTATCGGGACGGCATTCTGCCTTGTCATGGCGTTTGTTCTCATCCTGATGTTTTCGGGCTGTTCCGACAGCGAATCCAAGCAGCCCGTAGGCTCCCTGGGCGGCGCCGAAGAGGAAACGGGCATTTACGCATTGTCGGGGCAGGTCGGAGACATCGCACCCATGATGCTGACCATCCAAGCATCAAGCGACTCGTCAATCCATGCCAAAGCCACCAGCAACACGACACCCTCCCAAAAGGGAACGATTGTGGTCGTTTACGAATTGGATTCTTTGACGCTCAAAACAACAGGACGTTCTTTTGCAGATACCATATCCAACGATAGTGGATACTTTGCATTTGCGGAACTTCCTATAACGAGCCCGTACGTATTGGTTCAATTGCAAGATTCCTGCTATACGGAATATTGCGATGAACGTGATAAATGGTGGAATGCCATTTGCTATGCAGATAAACAAATTCCTATAGATATAGACAGCTCCGTAAAGTACCCCCATTATTTATATGCGATTGTTGATCTACGAAAACATTCGGCGATACACGTTAATTCTTTGACCAACATAAAAGTAATGTTTTTGAGAAGTTATTTCGAAGAAGAGATTAAAGAAGGGATGTCCCTTGCCGAAGCCAGCAAGAAGGCGGAACAGACTCTTCTTGAACGTTATGGAATATACGAAGACCTGGGGGATTTTGAAGAATTAAGCGATAACAATGAATTGGAAATTTTATCCTTTTTACTTCATTCCTGGTATAGTGTGATGCCGAATCATCTGCGTTATCTGAACTATTTCATGAACTATTTCAATGAGATTCCTCCAAAAATTGTCGCTACTTTCAGCGAAAAAATTATGCAATACTATTTGAACACAATGAAATTAAGAGCCTATGAAATCGCGGCTATCGCACACGAGCATGGCCTAGGGCAATGTACAGAATCTCGCGAGAACGAATCGCACCCAACAGAAGACGGTTTATTTGTCTGCCACTCAAATAAATGGACTTTGGAAGATCGTAGCAACAGTAAAACAATAGAACACATAAACGGTACGATGTTGGATGCACGCGACGGCAGAACATACAAGACAGTCACATACAATTGGGGCGATGTCACCCAGACCTGGATGGCAGAAAACTTGAACTTTGCGGACACGACATCCCCAAGCATAGATCAAAATTTGAAAGAAAATTTGCGCGGAAGGACCCAATGTTGGACAAATGACCCATCGTGCGAAATTTATGGCCGTTTTTACGCATGGAGAGCCTCGATGAATCTCAATTCGTCTTCTATCAAGATGAACACTCTTGCTTACCTGACGAAACTTGAAGATCCAATTCAAATAGGTGGTAGCGCTATATTACCTGTCGAAGAACAATGTTCTTCTGAACTCCCTTATTGCCCTGATATAGAATTAATCACCCATCAAATAGAAGACACCTTCTGCTATATGGAGGACGAAAAAACACAGCGTTGCGAACCTGCTACATATTGCCGTGCCGATGCATATGTCGATAGCATTTACAAATACTGTGTAAAGAAATATAGAAATAAGCTATTCTATTACCTAGATTATTCACAATTCATTCCTCCATCAAGGCCCGTTATGCACCAAGGAGTATGTCCTGATGGATGGAGAATCCCCAATAATACAGACTGGGAAACGTTGTATAAAAATATTGCCGAGCGATTTGATGTAGATCTTTATAACGTCTGGGACTATCTTGCCGATTCCAATGCAACAGGATTTGGGTATGTAAGGCCAATTTCTGTTGAAGTAAATGATTCAGACATTCCTACAATCACCTTTAATTCTCTAGAGCGTAGTCACTTTGCAAGTGTCCCCTATGTTGATGACTATCAATCTCTTGATCTTCTTCACATTCATGACCTTGATTGGAATAAAGATGTTTTGTTCCCCCACATTTACTACTACACGATTAGTGGTTCAATGGAAACGCAGATTACGGATATACTTACGGGCGGCAGGGTGAGATATGGCGACACAAATGACGAGCCGACCTTTCAAAATCTCATCGTACCCGTTTCTGTCCGCTGTATCAAGAACTAGAATCTCTCTCATCCGAAACTCCCCTGACCTGGGGATAGGAGGAAAAGGAAGACGGGCTTCGGCTCGCCTTCCTTTTTTATTTCCCCGGCGACCACACCATACCCATTTTTATGTAGAAATTATTTTATATGTATCACAAAATATTGCAATTTTTATAGATTTTATAGAAAAATGCTTAATTTTAATTAAAAACACATATTTTTTATCACAAAACTATTGACTTTTTCAAAAATGCGGTATACATTTAAAAATACAAACGGCACAGGCAACAAAGTCATGATGTCGTTTGCTAGGAGGAAACAATGAAAGATGTACTAGAATACACGAGCTACCGCCAGTACATCGCGGACTACTACGCCGAGAAAAAGGCCAAGTCTGCGTTCACCTGGCAGGAGTTCACACGCGATGCAGGGTTCTCGTCGCCGGTATTCCTGAAATACGTGAGCGAGGGCCGCTCCAACTTGAGCGAAGCGAACGCCGATTGCGTAGCGGAGGCCATGCACCTCGTCGATTACGAACGGGAATATTTCCGCGAAATGGTCAAGTTCGACCGCGCAAAGACAGATGCCGACAAAAAGGCGACATTCAACAAAATGCTTGCAATCGCCGACGCGCACAAGGCCAAAATCCTGGAAGGCGATTCCTTCCGCTACTTCGAGAGCTGGAAAAATCCGGTGCTCCGCGAACTCGCCCCCGCGATGCCCGGCGCAAAGCCGCTCGCTCTCGCCCGCGCATGCCGTCCCGAAATCACGGCAGCCGAGGTGACCGAGTCGCTGAACTTCCTGGTCAAGGCGGGCATGCTGAAGAAGGACGAGAATGGCAATTACGCCCAGACCGACAAGTCGATAACGACAGGGCCGATGGACGTGACCCCCGTGGCCGTCCGCGGAATGCACCGCCAGATGGGGCAGTTTGCATTGGAGGCCATCGAAGGCGTAGAACAGGACAAGCGCCATTTCTCGGGACTTACGCTGGGCATCACGACCGAATCCTTCGACGAAATCGTAGAAGAAATCGATGCCTTCCGCAAGCGCCTCATCGCCATCGCGACAAGGGAAACCACGACAGACGAAGTCTACCGCCTGAACGTGCAGTTCTTCCCGATGACAAACAAGAGTGTTAATAAAAAGGGTTAGGAGGATACCATGAATAAAGAAACACGAAACACGCTAGTGTATGATTTTATCGGGACTGCATTTTGCCTGGTCATGGCGTTTGTGCTCATCCTGATGTTTTCGGGCTGCTCCAGCGACGAAAGCGAACAGCCATTAACTTCAATGGGCGGCTCCACAGAAGAGACGCGCATCTACGCGCTGTCGGGCCGAGCCGGGGCCATCATGCCGAAATTGATGAAAATTGCGGACACCACAGGGGAAATCATTGATTCCACGGGATATGAGGGATCTCTATTTGCACCTAGAGGGGCCGTAGTAAGCGTCTATGAACTTGATTCATTGACGCTTGACACGACTGGTCGCTTTTTTGTCGATACTATAGATAACGACAGTGGCCGCTTTGTCTTTGAAGAAATGGAATTGAGTAGTCCGTATATATTGATTGTCGAGGAAGATCCTCCTGTTAGAGTTAAAGAGCGCGGTATAATGAAAGACAAGTATAATACATACAGCGCCATAGTCAACATGCAAAACATTACAAATGTAAGTGTCAATGCATTGACATCTGCAAAAGTTCCGTTATTGCGTGAATATGTGACCCAAGGGAAGTCGTTTGCGGAGGCGAACACAATGGCCGAACGCGATGTCCTGAAACAGCTCGGGATATATGAGGACCTGGGCTCGTTTGAAGAATTGTTCGATGAAAAATCGGAACTAGCGTATGCAGAAGCACTAATCCGACAAACGAGTGTTACCGAGCGCCATCTTATAGATTTCGATATTAGCATGTATGTGGAAGACATGTTATATATCCCATCAGTGGTTATTGCGGATTCTGGGACTGAAGCTGAAGAGTACTACCAGAATAAGAAGAAGATGATAGATTATCAAGTAGGCCTCCTTGCAGAAGAGAATGGTATTGGGCAATGCACGGAGGCTCGTGAAAACGAGATGGCGATTGTTCTTGTAGGAAGAATGTTAGGTGATTCCGTCGCGATAGTTTGCCATTCTGGAAAATGGACCTTGGGATTAAAAAAACTTGAATATACAAAAGGCACAATGACAGACAACCGTGACGGGCAGACCTATAAAACAGTCACGTACAATATCGATGGTGTTTCGCAGACCTGGATGGCTCAAAACCTAAATTTTGAAGATACGGTATCGTCGGGCGCCGATAGCGCACTGAATGCTAAATCGAAGTGGAATGCCTTTACACAGTACTATGACCGCAGCGGAAAAACCTATGGCCGTTTCTATACATGGCTTAGCGCAATGAATATTGGCGAGCATGACATCAGGATGTATTCTATAGACTCAGTTGGCGATACGGTTTTCCTGGAGCAGCACGACGATCCTTGCGTCCCTGGGGATATCGAGGCTAAAGAAAGCTGCATTTACATGAGAACGGGAGCGTGCGGTTCCGATAGTGCGTGCATAGCCGAGGTAAAGTTGAAGTGTGATTCTCTGTATGGAGTTAAGTGCACTGAAGGCGTGGAATACGGGTCATTTGGTATTACAGAATACATGGCGGACAAGAACAAGGACGCTTATCAGGGAATCTGCCCCGAAGGATGGAGGCTCCCGACGGTGAATGATTGGAATTCCCTGTTGCAGATGATGGGCGAGCACTATGGTGTAGACTCCAAGGACGCTGCTTTGGCGTTGTTTGGCGAAGATGCGACTGGATTTGAAATCAAAAAACTTGTCCATGAGCTCTGGGTAGACGTGGAAAATCGACAGATTGCGGCAAAGAGTGACTGGGGGGTACAATTTGTTGTTGCAGACGCCCTGGTTCGTTGGGTCTCGTTCCAAAGTTGGCGGACTGGATCTACTCCGGACAAGGTCTGGTTCGATTATGACGAGGACCTTGGATACGGCTCGATCGGCGACACCTTAAGGGCGGCAGCAGTCCGCTGCATACAAAACTAGAGTCTCTCTCATCAAAAACTCCTCAAACCTAGGGGTAGGAGGAAAAGGAAGACGGGCTTCGGCCCGCCTTTCTTTTTTTTCCATTTTTAGCGAATCGCCGCGTCTTCTTATTGTGAAATTTCACCGTTTTTATCACAAAATTTAAACAAATGCCTAAATTTTAATAAAAACAGCAATTATTTATTGTAAAAACTATTGACTTTTTGTTTTTTATGATGTATATTAAAAACGAAAACGGCACAGGATATAAAACCGGAAGGCCGTTTGGTTAGGAGGAAACAATGAAAGATGTACTAGAATACGCAAGCTACCGCCAGTACATCGCGGACTATTACGCCGACAGAAAGGCCAAGTCCGCATTTACTTGGCCGGAGTTCGCACAGGCAGCAGGCTTTTCTTCGCCGGTTTATCTCAAGTATGTAAGCGAGGGTCGTTTCAACTTGAGCGATGCCGCCGTGGAGCGCGTCGCAAAGGCAATGCACCTGGCAGACTACGAACAGGAATATTTCGCCGAGATGGTCAAGTTCGACCATGCGAAAAAGGACGCCGACAAAAAAGCAATCTTCAAAAAGATGCTTTCGATTGCCGAGGCCCACAAGACCAAAATCCTAGAAGGCGACGCATTCCGCTTTTTCGAAGACTGGAAGAATCCGGTCATCCGTGAACTGGCACCCTCGATGCCGGGTGCGAAGCCACTCGCGCTCGCCCACGCTTGCCGCCCGGAAATCACGGCCGCCGAAGTCAGCGACACGCTGAAGTTCCTTCTCAAGGCGGACCTGCTCAAGAAGGACGACAACGGAAACTATATCCAGACAGAAAAATCCGTGACGACAGGCAACATGGACGTGACCCCCGTGGCCGTCCGCGGAATGCACCGCCAAATGGGGCAGTTCGCACTCGACGCCATCGAAGGAGTTGCCCAGGACAAACGTCATTTTTCGGGCGTCACACTCGGCATCACGCACGACGCCTACGAAGAAATCGTGCAAGAAATCGCCGAATGCCGCAAGCGCATCATCGCCATCGCGAAAAAAAATGCTGCGACAGACGAGGTCTACCGTTTGAACATGCAGTTGTTCCCGATGACAAACAAAAATTCAAACAAAAAGGGTTAGGAGGATACCATGAATTACTCAGGAATAGTCAAACAAATGGTTTGCAAGGCGACGGTATTGCTTGCCTTGGCCCTCATCGCATGCTCCGAAGATAGCAAGTCTATTGCCGATGGAGGCACAGCAGAAGAGAGAGGCCTCCAGGCAAAAAACTTCACTATATCTGGAAGAGCGGTGGGAACAGGAGCCTCGTCTTCGGACACTTTCCAAGGGTCCACTTCGCTCGACTCCCTTTCATTGCAGGGGTCCTTTATCCCCTACGGTTCTGTTTTAAGGTTGTCCGAACTGGACTCGCTCACGCTGGATGCAACGGGAAAATTCTATTTCACCCGCTGTACAAACAAAACCGGGCAATTCAGCTTTGACAGCGTCTCACTGAGCAGCCCCTATGTATTGGTCGAACTCTTGCCCGAAATCTATAACGATAGTGAATGGGAACTCGTCAACAAAGATGATTTAAAGGATTTCTCCGACACAATTCACTATAGCCCAATGCACCCTCTCAATCGCAATTACAGTGCGCTCGTCGATTTGCGCACGACTGATGACATTGCGGTCAACATAATGACCCGCCTTGAAGCGGCCCGCATAAAGCATCTATTTAAAAACGGGACCGCTTTCGCAACGGCAAAACAGCAAGCCGATCAGGAAATTCTGGAAGCCGTGGGAGTATACAACGGGACGTTCAATTTTGACAAGAGTGATTTTGTCCAGGACAGTAACAAAGTGCTCATGGCATATCGAGTTGAAAGCTTCATATATATATACACCTATTCCGGCGTCGACTTAAACAATTACTCTGTTCATATGTATTCCACTGCGCCCGATTACTCAGCGTCAGCAGTCAACGCATTTAGCAAATCAGGAAACTTCACAGCAGTCGATTCCGTCAAAGCAGCCTTATTAAAGAATCTTCTGAGATGGAGCCTTAATGACGTTGATTATGCAAGCAATAGCGAGAAAGCCTTCGTAACGGGATTCCTCGCAGCGTTATACAGTTTAGGCGAATGTACTGCCGCACGCGAAGGCGATACAGTAGAAACGGATGGGTACGAAGACCAATACCTGAACTTCACGTGCCTATCGGGAGCATGGACGGCAGAACCCGGACGATACAAAATAACTGAAAAAGTGAATTTCGAAACCGGCACCATGACCGACGACCGCGACGGAAAAACCTACAAGACGGTCACATACAACATCGAAGGGACCCCGTTTACATGGATGGCAGAAAACCTGACATACAGCAACGATTCCATCCATCCCGCCATCGGGCTCGATTCCTCCATCTACGAAATAACCCAAAGCCGTGAGCTTAAGTTTATCAAGTACATGAATTCCCTTGATTCCACATACTGGAACACCTTTTTCCGGTACGCAGAACATGACGTGATTGGCGCCGATACCATCATAATGGAAGGGGGGCACTTCCAGAGCATCTGTCCCAACGGCTGGCACATTCCGACTCACGAAGAATGGACTCGTCTGATGCGTCTTGTGGAATATGCTTCCGGATTTTGCCCTGATTACCCAGGCTGCGAGGAATTCAAGGCACGCGACGGTTTCGGATGGTACGCCTCGAAATACCTGCCACCAATTGGATTTGGCGATTTCACTCTTGAAATATTCGCCTTCCTTGAACAAGTGGATGTCGAAGCCTGGTCGATACTCGGCCTTAGCATGGACAGTTGGAAACCGTATATAATGTCCGCAGAACAGATACCTGAAACATTGTCCATCCGCTGCGTCAAGGATTAAACCTCTATCATCCAGGGGTTGGAGGATAGGCCGAAAGGCCGGAAGGGTCGCGATTCCAGGGTCGCGGCCTTTTTTTGCACAATGAAACCATTTTTTTACAAATTTTCCAATTCAAACAAACTGCCATTAGTTTATTTTGTATCATAAAGAGCACAAACAAACACCCCCAAGGAGGGCTCATCATGGGCTTATGGAGCAAAATCAAATCTTTCTTTTCCGGTTCAAACGAAATCACGGTGAACGACATCCAAGTCATCGACCGTTTTCAATTCGACCCTGTCGATGAAGGAGATACAATCACCTTAAAAAAAGATGCCCACGTCCAACTGGAAATCACACGTTATGCCGATATCAACAAAAAAGGCAGAAAAAAGCACAAAGCCATAATGGAAATTCATTTCGGAACCGGATTCAAAACAAACGGAGCATCAGTTCCTAAAAAATTTAGAAGAGAGATGCCCGCCTACATTGCAATGGACGATAAATACGCACATATATATAATGCGGCCGCATTCATTCACGATGGCCTATATGCATGCAAAGGCATCATCGAAGAAACCGGGAAAAACAATAGCAGCAACAGCAAAGAACGCTACACGCTTACAAGAGACGAATGCGATGATATCCTCCGTGGAATATGGAGAGAATCAAGATTTGTCGATCGTTTCAAGGCCGCAATAGGCGATTTAGGTGTCGGATTATTCGCAGGAGGTTCAGAGCATTGGGGCAACGACGATCAAAAATGCTCCGCCCTTTTCAAAGTGACCATTGCTTATAAGGACTAGTCACAAAAAACGTTTACTTTTTGCCTAAGCATCTTCGCGGGTTCTTTTGAGGAAGAACTCGCGTTTTTTTATGCGCAGCGGAATCAAGAAAATCGTGGCACGCCAGTAGCGCAGTTCCTTGAACAGCACGTTCACCGGATCGAACGACAGCCAGCGTAGCATCCGCAGCCTGTCGTTAAACCAGCGCGATACACCCCGCAGCCGGTATTCCTTGCCGAATTGTCCAAAATTTCCACCTTCCAAGACTTGGCGGAGCAGGCGACGCCCGCGCCATGCGTCGGGCGGGCAAAGCATTTTTTCCCGTTCCAGCGCAAACACGTGGCCGAGCACCCACATTACGCCGGAGCACGCCCGCATCATCGAGAGCCGTTTCATCACCGTGGCAACTTCACAACGGTCTTCTTCGGTGGAATGGAGGAGCAGCATATAGTAATCCATGTACTGCCGCAAGCCCAGGCCCTTGCTAAAGAAATGCTGTTGCAAGTGCGCTAGCTGCATCACCAGCGCAAATTTGATAGACGGGGCATAGAACCCCTCGGGAACGAGCGCCGCGCTCTTGACCTCGTCCAAAAGGAATTTCTGGAATTCGCCATCCCGGAACGGGATGCCCGACGCAGGCTTGTAATGGACTTCGACAGGGATTCCGTCTTCACCGTGCATCTCCACATGGTGGAAAATGCCCTTGAGGTCCTTGCCGTTCGAAATCAGGCCGAGCCCCTTCAAGAAATCCACCACGCTGCGGAACCCGCCCGGAATCCAGATATCGATATCGCCAGCTTGCCGCGCCAGTGGATTGGGGTATAGCCGCGCGTTCGCCTGGCCCTTGAGGATAACGCCCCGGCGGCCATGTTCCTCGAACAGGTGCGTAATGCGGGCTGCCTCGCGGTTCATCTTCCAGTTAACGCCACGGATAGATTCAGCAACGCACGACCATTGCAGCATGAGCTCCTTTGACGGGCGTTTTTCCTTGGGGAGCATGGAAATACCGTCGAAGGCAACCCCCATCAGGGACTGCTGTTTCGCCAAGGAATACAGGGCGTGCCACTGCGACGCATCAAGGTCAAATAAAAAATCCTGCGCGGCCCCTAAAGCCAAACGCAGGATTGCAAAAAACGCTTCGTCGAGCGGACGCACGGAACTATGCCCTGGGTTGCACACTTCCTTTGATATCGAGGCCGAGTTCGTCGCAATAATCTCCATCATCACATGTCTCTTCGCCGCTGCCGCTCAGCAGGGGAGCCTGGTGCTTGAGGTCCATCACTTCCATTTCTGGCGCAACATATTCTTTCTTTTTCATTTTGTTTCCCCCAAAAATTAACGAACCACTTTCTTCTTGTCAACGTACACGGCGTGATTAGCTGGCTTTTCGCCAACCGCACGGCCATTCAAATCGAAACGACGGCCTTCCATCTTGAATTCACCCGTGATGGTGTTCAACTTGCCGATGGAGAGCGTGCTGTCAGAATCGTGGAGACGAACTTCAATCGTTTCGGGCAAATCTTCTTCGCTAACAGCATCGCTAGAAACCTTGGCCAGACCATGACCCTTGTACCGCAAGTAAGCGCGAAGAGGAGCAATATTTGCACCCGTTCCGACCTTCACAAATTGGCCGGCAGTGACTGCGCCCTTATCCCTGGCCGCATAGCCGTAAACCTTACCAATTTTGCCATCACCCGCTTTCCATTCAACATAGTTGTATGTTCCGGCAAACACGAAACTCTCGGTATGTGCGCTATTATCGTGCAACCAAAGTTCGAGATTTTGGTCCTTAGCTGGCGCCGGGTTATTGTTATAACTCTGGGCCAGGAATGTAATTTCCTTAATGTCTTTGCATTTGCTCGATTTTGTATCGGCAACAATCAGAGCCGGCCTGTTGGCAGAAAGATTGTCCTGCATATTCTTGCCATCAGCAATCCACTTACCGTTCACTTTGCTGAAATTGTAGATATCATACATATTGACACAGGAACTGGTATACTGGCCGCTTTTCCTCACCGCAATCGGCAAAATAAGCGTCGAATTCTGCGTAAGGGCTGCGCTGCGTTCAATCGTGACCTTCAAACGGTCCGAAGCGTTATTGTTAAGGCAAGATGCTGCACTTGCATCATATTTAACAAGAGCACCTTTCTCAGCGAAGGATTCCAGATACAGAGTGTTATTGGATTTGTAGTAGGCACCACCTGTAAATTTGCAAGTCGGTGATTCACTCGGACGAGCGCACCATGCGGACGTTGCCATCACGGCGACCATCAAAAACAAAGCGACCTTCGCGAAGGCCGAATAGTTTGTATTCATTGTTCCCACCTTTTCTTTTGTGCGCAAAATCTATAAAAGGACATACGCCTTGGCAATGCGAGAAAAGCAAAATTTCAAAAACAAAACAAAGTAATTTAATGTTTTATTTCTTACAATTCTTACAGAAATAGGGAATTAATTTACACAAAATAATCTTTTTGAAAGATTACATACAAAAGAATCATATTTCAACAACACAAATACATACATCGCTACAAACCGCTCTGTTATCACATTCTTTACCAAAGATGTAATTAAATAATATTATCCAACCGCGTAAAAAGAAATCAATGATAACAATAGTTTACAAACCAACAAATATGAAAAAATCACGCCGGACCACCATCGCCAGTGTGCCCGCTATAGAATATTCAAATATGACTTTGCAACCAATCGAGGGCAATAAAAAAAGGCATCCCCTTCGAGAGAGGACGCCATAAAAATCCTTGAACGGATGATGCTTGTGCTATGCCTTCGGATGGTCCGTACTGCGAATGTCGAACCCGAGTTCGTCGCAATAATCTCCATCAGTGCATTCATTACTGCCACTCAGCAACGGAGCCTGATGCTTGAGATCCAACACTTCCATTTCCGGAGCTTTATATTCTTTCTTATTCATCTTGACTCTCCCTCCTAATTAGCGAATAGCCTTTTTCTTGTTAACATACACACCATGGTTTGCCGGCTTCCCGTTGATGAGGCGGCCATTGAGGTCGAAGCGGCGACTATCCATCTGGATTTCACCCGTGACCGGATTCAACTTGCCGATGGACATGGTACTGTCGCTGTCAATGAGGCGAACCTCGATTGTTTCGGGAAGTTCAAAGTCCTCTCCGTTATCCGAAGATTTTTTCGCCAAGCCTGAGCCTTGGTACTCTAGGTAGGCACGCAAGGGCGGAAGGTAGGCGCCAGCACCGATTTTGACAAACTGACCTCCAGAAGCACCATTCTTATCCCTAGCTGCATAGCCGTAAACTTTATCAATACCAGATGTTCCAGATACCCATTTTTTGTATTTGTAAGTGCCCGCAAGATAAAAGTTGCTTTGGCCACTATTACCATTCCAAAGATATTGTCTAAGGTTCGTCTCATTGTCAGGTGTTTTTGCAGCATGGTCCAAAAGCATTGAAATTGCCATAAGATCCTGGCATCCCTGTTTTTCCGTTTTGAGGCGTACAATGACCGGTCTATTTTCCTGAACAAGCCCGCTCGTATCGGCTGCTACAATAGTCCATTTACCATCAACCTTACTAAAGTTTTTCACGTCATACACTTTAAAACACAATGATGTGTCTATTTGTGCTCGAACAGGAATCACAAGCGTCGAAGTGGACTTGAGCGGAGTATCACGCCGAACGACGACCTTTGTTGCATTGTTAACATTACTGTTAATACATTGCACGTCTTTATCAGTTATAACAACTTCCGCCCCTTCATCAGCAAACGACTCCAAGTACAACGTGTTGGTGTCGGGAGAAGCATCGTAATGGCCGCCCGTAAAATAACAGTTCCCCGCCCAAGCGGCCGATGATGCTGCGGAAAACGCAGCGACAATGGCGATTTTCGCCCATAAATATTGTTTGTTCATTTTGCACCTTCTTCGTTTACTCAAAATCTATAACATTCTCCCCCACTTTGCAAGTCTACCCCGCCAAAAGACCCTTTTTACACCCCCCCCCATTTGCAACAACCCTTTAAAAAACGCAAAAAAATCCGGCCAGAGGCCGGACTTTTATTTTGCATTGCCCGTTTGTTCACTACGGTTTCACCGCAGGAGCTGGCAAGCATTTTCCATTTTTGGCATCACAGCGCTTTTACATATCCGAGCAATCTGTCAGCCCCATTTCGTCAAGCGTCATCCACTTCCGGCGCTCAGAGTTGTAGAAATATTCCTTGCCGCCGTATTTACAGGGATTATCACAAGACGAACCTTCGAAAGCAGCCGGATCTCCATTCAAGGCAGTGCAAATATTATTGATTTCGGTTTCTCTTACGCACCTGTAATGGCCCGTTGAATCACTGTGAGCGGAATAGACCTCCGGGAGTTCAAATCCATCTACACTTACACCATTCAGCATTACGACATAGTTAGATTCCCTTTTAACGAGTTCCTCATTATAGGTGCCATGAAAATCGCGTTCGACCACATTTACGCACATTGACTCCAGATCCACACAAATCTTTCTTTCGTCGTCCAAATACTCACGCACATAACTCATCTGCACCTGTTTCACATGGATGGCATCATCGATAACAACATAACCATCGACCGACTCTTGGCAGTATTCGCGTTCGGACTTGCAAATTTCATCCTGGCCAAGCTCAATCCATCTGCCGTCCCTCTTACTGTAATAGTAAGTCTTTCCGTTGAAATTACAAGGATATTCACATGATTCGACACTGCCATTCCATTGAATATATCGCCCAGGAGAGGCGATACTCGGGCAGTCCTCATTGACGTCAAACATGTTCCAAGCGAAGGATCTGGTCTCAGTCCAGACTTCCTGGCAGAAGTAAACATCTCCGCCAAATACGACGATCGAATCCTTGGTGCTGGAATTGCAGGCCCTATTCAATTTGATATCAAGGTCATCCGCTTCGGACCAATGACAATTGCTATAGATACGGTTTACCAACACAGTATCACCGCTCTGCGTTTGTACATCGTAATAATCGCAATCGCACTTGAAAAAGTTCTTGCCCGTCGTCATGGACTGTTCCCATTCATATTGGTCCACCTTGTAAATCGAGGAATGATTCTTCAGAGTTTCAGTGCACACCCCATGCTCGACTTCAACGGGCTGCGCCTTGATCCACCTGCCCACGCCATCATTATCAAGCTTGCACGCCGCATAATCCTGTTGCCCTGGCGCCACATAGATTGCACCCACTTTATTCACGTTATTCCCGTTAGCCTCATCGCATTTGCCCAACTGCATGCTGGCAAGAGTGTCTATATAATTACTAGATAACGGGACAAAAGATTTTCTCAAGGTATCACACCTATAGAAAGATCTACGACCAGGAACGGAGTACAATGTATCCTTTGTACCGGCATTGCACTGTTTCCCGATGGCATACTCCTCATAAGCAACAGAATCTGCGCTAATATTGCCACTGGAATCAGCAACGCAGCGGAAATACTGAACGTAGCCTTTTCCCCCGATTCCAGATACATAAGACCCGGCCTGTTCACCCTTGCAAAGAGCCTTTTTCAAATCGTAAGACCTGGCCCAAGATTGCCCATTACATTCCATAACGATTGACTCGCCAAGGGAATCCATCATAAAGTACTGACCCGAGGTCAAATCATTGCATTTGCCAGCAAGAGCACTTACAATCTCATTGACTTCCTCTTCCGACCGGCCAAAATTCCTTAAAGGTTCCCAAAGTTCCATTCTTCCTTTGCACCTGAAGTACTTGAAAAAGCCTCCTGTAACCGTAGTCTCGTAAATACCATTCCGTTTCGAGTCGCAAGCAGGCAGTTCGTAAGCATCAATCAAGCCTTTCTGGTTTATTTTGTATTCTGCTCCATCATTTTCACCTTTCATCAAGAAAAAGTCTACAAAGAACACCGGATATTCTGCCTTAGATGTAGAACTGAAGGGAAGCGGCTCTTCAATCGCTTTCTTGAAGTTGCCTTCCTTACCGAAAAGTTCCCTATAATCGAAATAAACCCTGTTGTAATCAAAGACATAAGAATAATAACGTTCGTAATTCCTAAGCAGCATGGGCCAAGCTGTTGCTACATACTTTTCATTATGTTCAACCGAATCCGACATGTGGAAATCGACAGCGGCCAAATCCTTACCGAGGCCTAGAGCCTCCGTAATTTCGTCGTTTGCCTGCTTACTCGCACTGGCGAAGTTTGTCTCACCATTCTTCATGAGAGTCTCAATGCGGGCGGCCTTGTAGTCACTAATAAAATCAATGACAATGGTATCGCCAGCATCCATATCGACAAAGGCCATGAACACCATATCGGAAAACCCGCTTTCGCGAGCAAGACTTACACGGAATTGGGCGTACGAATTCATCATGTTCGTCACATCGATTTGGCCCTCAAGGAAATGCACGGACATTTTCGATATTCCCATACTAGGCTCATCATAAATGGTCAATTCCTTCTCTTTCGAAAGTTGCATTTCCGAGACGAAGTTCTTCCCAGTCCTTTCGAAGTTGGAATCGACTTCCATCACAGTCAGCTCAGCCGTAGTGCTAAATCCAAGCTCTGATAATTGAGAGCCAGAACTATACGTGAATCTCAGCATGACGGTCTTTTTGTAATGCTTGGTCAGGTTCTTGTTCGGGACCAACGTCGGCAACTGGATGACGCTCATGCCCGAGCCGCAAGCAATCTGCACGTTGATGAGGGACTCCTTCGTATCGGTCCAGCTCGAGTCGACGCGGCAAGCAAGCGAATCGATCACTTCGTCGGTCACCTTCTTGGAAATGACCTTGGAGAGACTATCGACGTTCACTTCCTTACCGTCATTACCCTTTTGGCCGGGCTTGCCATCGGCACCGTTTTGACCGTTCTTACCATCGGCACCGTTTTGACCATTCTTGCCATCGGAACCATTCTGGACAGTACCGATTGTCTTGCCATCGCATATAATCTTGTAGCCGGTAGAATCCTTCAGCGGCTCGGACTTGCATCGGAGGTCCACGGCATCGGCAGCGTTGACAACAGCCCATGCGCCATCGGTACAAACATAAAGGACGCCGGTCGACTTCACGAGGGCCATTTCCCCTTCGTTCTCGCTATTACAGACGAGGCTGTCGAGAGAATCCACAATAGCGTATTCGTCGTTGTGGACGTGAATAACGTCATCACCGCAAGCGGCGTAAAAAAGCGCTAGAAGGCTAGCGGCAGACCATGTAAGAAATAACTTTTTCATCATTCTCCCTTTTTTAGTTAGTTAAACACGGGGTTAGTAAAAAATATATGAAATGTTTTTTTTCTTACAACCCTATTCTGTCAGAAAAATTAAAAAAAAATTACTTTATAAAGAAGCCGTCACCCTTGGTGGCGGCTTCTTTGCGAAATTGGCTTTTGCAGCGTCAAAAAAGGGAATTACCTTCCCATTTTCACGGAAGCCTTATTCTTCAGCGCAGTCATGCCACCACTGATATTATTCTTGGGAACCTTAATGGGGTCTTTGGGTTTGACATCAACACCAATAGGGCGTACCCCACCCGTTTGGCCGGGATCAATCTTAGCACTTATATTTTTGTTGACCTTTGCCACACCAATTGTGCAGTCCGCTTTTTGTACTTTCATTTTTTCAGGCATTTTTTTCTCCTTATGTCTGTTGGGTTGTTGGGTTTGATTTATAGGACATCTTCTGCCTTGCCTTCGCTTTGTAGCTTAGCGGCAAATTCGTCGCAAATGGCACAAAGAATGCGCTCGTGGGTACATACCTCTGCCGATACCCCGAACAGGCTCCCTGTCGTGTAGAAAGAAGTGCAACCACACTCATGCATGGAGCACCGGCGCATAATTCCGCACCCTTCACATTCCTTCTTGTCGGTTTCGAGGAAGTGATACACTTCTTTCGCCACGGGGCTGTCGTAAATATGGTCTTCCTTGTCCAGGATATTGCCCAGAATGTACGGGGCATCTGGCTTGCTGGTTATAAAACGGCTGCACGGGAAAACATTGCCGTTTGTCGCAATGCCGAGGGTCCCCTTGAGGATGTCGCAAGAGCATGTCTTTTTCGTCAAGCTGAGCACATGGTACAGAATATGGTCTTGCACCACCTGTATGTAAAAATCATCCTTCGCCTTCTTAAGCTCATACCAGAATTCCGCAAGCTGGCGATATTCCAGGGCGAGTTCGTTCATCTCCTCGATAGTCCAATGTCCGTCGAAGTCAACCATGTTCTGCACCTGCAAGAACCCCTGGCTTTTGAGCCACTTCACGGAATCGGCCAAGCCCTTGACGTTATCATGAGTCGTAACAGAAAGGACAAACGCATTCTGCTTTACAAGCGCAGGGATAAACGGTGCGATAGCCTCGAAACTGCCCTTGCCCCCAACGGTACGTCGCGCAATGTCGTGACGTGGAGCCGGGCCATCCAGCGACAAGTAGATAAAGAAATTTTCCCTATCAAAATATTCCAGGATTTCGTCGTTGAGCAACGTGCCATTCGTATTCACACCGAACTTCAAAACAAAATCGCCCGGGAGTTCAGAGCGGCGGCTTTGCACCAAATTCTTCAGATATTCGGTCCCCTTGCGGATAGCGTCAAAACGCAAGAGCGGTTCTCCGCCAAAATAAGTGACAGCCAAAAGTTTTTGTTTGAATTCAATCGTCTTTTCCAAGGCGTAACGCAAGCCGGCTTCCATCACTTCGTCGCTCATATCGGCACAGCGGGCGGATTGACTTTCTGTATAATAGCAATAGCGGCATCTCAGGTTACACTTTTCTGTCAGACTTAACAATATCCTCATATTTTCCTCTTACAAGGTACATATATATAAAATAAAGTAGAAGGAAACAAAGTAAAATAATTATTACAAAATAACCTTTGAGGAACAAAACTTGAAAAAAAGTGCAAAAAAAAGCCGCCGCACTTTCTGTGCAGCGGCCAATTAACAAGGCTTACTTTATTGCTGTCTTAACCCTTCTTGGACTTGCAGGGGCATTCACCGCCCTCGCTTTCGCAAGGACAATGGTAGCAGTCGCCCGTTTCGGCGTAGTCCTTACCGCTCCAGCAGTAAGTGCAGAGTTGGTCTTCGGGCAGGCCAATGGCGTGAATCACGTCGTCGATGCGCTGGAACGCAAGCGTCGTGAGGTTCAGCTTCTGGCGGATGTATTCCACCATGCCCTTGTAGGCTTCGCCATCGGGGTTGGTGTACTTCTCGATATCGGCGTTTTCGCCTTCCTGGTCACGAATGTAGCGACGGGTAATCAAGTCGTATTCGTTCTTGGAACGGGAGAAGTTGATGAACTTGCACGGATAAACGAGCGGCGGGCAAGCGATACGCATATGCGTTTCTTTACAGCCGAGTGAATAAAGCTTCAGGGCCTGCTTGCCGAGCTGCGTGCCGCGCACGATGGAATCGTCGCAGAACACAAGGCGACGATCCTTGATGAGTCCCGGAATCGGAATGAGCTTCATCGAGGCGACACGTTCGCGCTGCTTCTGGTCTTGCGGCATGAAGGAGCGTGCCCACGTAGGCGTGTACTTGACGAAGGGGCGTGCAAACTTGATGCCGGCCTCGTGCGCATAACCTAACGCATGCGACGTACCGGAATCCGGAATTCCGCAGGCGGCGTCAGCTTCGGTGGGGGTGCGCTTGGCGAGCGCGGAACCGCAGCGGTAGCGGGTCATTTCGACATTGCGGCCTTCGTAGCTCGATGCCGGATAGCCATAGTAAACCCAGAGGAACGAGCAGATGGCCATCTTCTTGCCGGGCTCGACGAGCGTCGTTTCGCCATCCGGAGTGATCTCGACAATTTCGCCGGGACCAAGGTCGCGTACATGTTCGTAACCGAGGTTGTGCAGGGCGCAGCTTTCTTGGACGGCGATCATCGAGCCTTCCTTCTTGCCGAGAATAATCGGCGTGCGGCCCCATTTGTCGCGGCTTGCAAAGAACTTGCCTTCGCTGCTCATGAGCAGCACGGAGCAGCTTCCCTTCACCTTCTCGTGTACATACTTGAGGCCGTCGACAATCGAGTCGCGAGTCGCGATGAGCGCGGAAACGACTTCGGTCGGACCGACCATACCGCTCGTGGTCGAGTACTGCAGCTGCATGCAGTTGTTGCGGAAGAGTTCTTCCTTGAGTTCTTCGATGTTCGTCAGGAGACCGACGGTGACAATCGCGAACGTACCGAGTTTGGAAGTCATCACAAGCGGCTGCGGGTCGGTGTCGGAGATGACGCCGATGCCAATTTTGCCCGAGAAGGACGCGATGTCGTGTTCGAACTTGCTGCGGAACGGAGTATTCTGGATGTTGTGGATCGAACGGTGGAACATTCCGTTCGCTTTAAGAACCGCCATACCGCCACGGTGGGTTCCAAGATGTGAGTGGTAGTCAGTACCGAAGAAAAGATCGCTTACGCAATCGTCCTTGGAAACAACGCCGCAAAAGCCGCCCATAAAAACTCCTTGACAAAACAGGATGCTGTGTTTTGTGCAAAATTAGAAATTTACGGGATTTCGGTAAAGCGGTCCACCACGGTCCCGTCGGCAAGAGTCACCCTGCTTTCGAAATCTGCACGGGAGCGCACCCAGACCGTCCCCTTCGGGTGGTCGGGCGAATCGTATTCGCTACGGTAGACAACCAGGGGCTGAACGCTCTCACAATCTAGGGCATCGGCAACGACGACGGTGTAAACCATCGTCGCCTTCTTGTAATGCCGGTACATGCGCCCAGCAATAGCCTTGGACATGGAACGTAAGCCCTAGAACATTACTGGACGTTCACGGTACGCACGGTATTGCCGACGCGGAGCAGGTAGTTGCCCGAACGCGGGACGGCAATCGTGAAGTCCTGCGCGACAGAGCAGCCCTGGGACATCACACGGCCGTTGATATCGAGCAAGAAGTAGTCGGCACCTGCAGGAACACCGGAAACGAGAATCTGGCGGTCGGCAGCAACCACGCTAAACTGCGGTATCTGGGCAGAGACATGAATAGCGTTCTTGCCGCCCTTGCTGGAACTGCTCTTACCACTCTTGCTGGAGCTACTCTTGCCACTCTTTCCGGAACTGGACGACTTGCTATCGCCCCCTTCCTTGCTCGAACTGCTGGAAGTCACTGTACTCGACTTCCCTTGCGGTTCAATCATTATGGTCACATCGTTGCCGGGCATCGTGAACGAGAGCGTCGTTTTTGCTCCAGAGTCCTTCCTGTCGACGCTCTTGAGTCCCATTGCCGAGAGCGTAAAGCCGGAATATCCAGCCACGAGAGTAATCGTCACCTTGATATCGTCGCCGGCCTTTGCCTTGGCTTGAGAAACATCGCACTTCAGTTCGCCGCAACCTTCTACCTTGACCTCGTACTCGCCAACCTTATAGGTTGCCTTTACGGTCACATCAGAGGCGGGCATCTTGAACTTGTACGTGGAACTATCCTCTTTCAGACTGATCTTCTCACCATTTTTCATCTTGACCGAGATGGATTCCAGAATGTAACCCGACTCAGGGTAAACACCCAGCGTGATTTCGTTCCCTTCGAGAGTGCAGTTCTTTTGTTGCTTAGCGAAGGAACCGGCCATCTGGATCGTGCCGTTTTCGTCCGGGACAATATCTACGCAGTAGTAACCGTTGTCTTCGCTAGACGACGAACCCAGGCTGTCGGGACGGCTGCTCGACGATTCGACCTTTTTGGAGCTACTCGATTCGCTGCTCTGCGGGTCTGTTCCGCTCGAAGAGGAGCCAGCTACAGCCTTGAAGTTTGCCGCAATGATTGTGTTGAAACCGGGGACCTTGTAGGTGTAAACATTGTTCTTCTTGGTCGGGGTAAACGATTCCGACTGCTTGCCTGCATTCACGACCTTCACGAAGTCAATCTCGTAGTTCGCGTCGGGAGTCACAGTAAACGAAACATTGGAACCATATTTGACGTAGGAATTTCCCGTGTACGAAACGCTCCCGTTTTGAGCATTCTGGACAGAAACCAGGTATGTCATCGTTTCGGAAGAAACGGACAAAGTCACGTCGTTACTGGGCATCTTGATAACATAGACGGTCGAATCGGCGTTATCAACCTTTCTCACGACATCGCCATTGTCAAAACCGGCAATTTCCACTCCAGTGGTCCTTACGCTATCGGTGTTGAGAATGCTAATCGTCACTTCTTCGCCCACATCCGCGGAATCGGGGGCAGAGCAGTTCAAGCCATCACAACCGTTAAGGGTAATCTTGTAACGGGTCGGGGCTACCGATAGGTTTTCCGTCACTTTAAGAGTCACGTCATTTCCCGGCATCGTGAACGAATATTTATATTCAGTCCCTTCAGATGTCTTTGAAGAAGACGAAGTGATAGCCCCTTCACCAAGGCCATTCACGCCAATCTCAAATTGTCCCTTAAAGTTGGAACCTCTTTTAATAATGACATCGACGGACTCCCCGTATTGCTTAATCACCGGATCCGGACAATCCAACAACGTGCAACCCGTGACAGAAACCGTGTAAGAACCTTTCTTGAACGCCCCCGAGAGGGTCACGTCAGACGTAGGCATTATAAAGCTGAAGTAGTTGGTAGAATCTTCTTGTAATGAAACTTTTTTTGTAGTATCATCCGTTTGGAAAGCTCTTGCCTGGTCCAAAACATACCCTGTAACCGGCGCATAATGCACCCCGACCTGTTCGCCGGCATACACCGTTGTATTTGAAGCAAACCCGTTTCCAAAGAATTGAATTGTCCCGTTCGGGACGTTAGCAGCTTCCACTTTGAAAGTGCTTTTTACCGCAAAAGCCGCACTACACACGGCCATCAATATAAGAGCAAATTTCTTTACCATATTTGTCCCCTTTTCCTTAACATACCCTTAATATAGCTAATTGCGCCCCCGTAAAACACCCAGCCAGCCATAGTCCTTTGGATGCTCAACGAATTTTTCGGGATTTTGCGCATGTAATGCGAAAAACTCATCCAGAGTCATCCAGACGAAATCATCCACCTCGCCCGGCTGCGGCACCAGACGGGAAGCCTCCTCGTCGGTGGCGAACGTCCGGTATGTATCATAATACTCATTGTCAATATAGGTCCCGCCGTTCAGCACGTTTTCGTGGGTTGCCACAAAGAGGAACTCGAGGTCTTCGGGGGATTTGTTCAGGCCGAGTTCTTCGTGGAGTTCGCGGATAGCGGCGTTCAGGCTGGTATCCCCTGCCGAAATGTGGCCCGCGCAGCTGGTATCCAGCAGGTTCGGGTTGTTCTCCTTGAGATGGCTGCGCAACTGGAACAGGACCTTGCCCTCGCTGTTGAAAACCCAGATGTGTACGGTACGGTGCCACAAGCCTTCGGCATGCACGCGGGTGCGGCCACAGGAATAGCCCGCAGGGGTGCCGTCCGGATTCAAGATGTCAATCTGTTCTTCTTGCATGTGTCAATAGTAGTTTTTCCGCTTCGGGGGCAACAGCCTTTTTCTAAAATTAGGCCATGCATTTTGACGATTACAGTATCAAAAAACTTCTCCAGCAGGCCGAATCAGAAAACGTATTCCACAAGGCGGTCGCGGGATTCATCTTGCCCGACGGGTCGGTACGCACCGTAGCGCTCAACACCCCCGAAAACACCGTATTCGACATTGCAAGTCTCACGAAGGTATGCCCCACATCGACGCTTGCACTATCGTACATTCTTGAAGGCAAACTTGATATTGATACAAAGGTCGTCGACTTCATACCGGAATTACAGACAAACTACCGCGAAGACATCCGCATTTTCCACCTGCTCACGCACAGTCTTGATTACCGCGTGCCAATGAAGACCCTGCGCGAGCTCCCGCCCGAAGGGATACTCAATGCGCTGTACACGTACCAGTTCGCCAAGGCGCCCGGCGAAGATTTCAACTACGGGAACCCGGCAAGCGTGCTCCTGGGAATCATACTGCAGCGGCTGGCGGGTGCGGACCTGCAACAGCAGGGCCGCGAGCGGTTCTTTGAACCGCTCGGCATGACGCGTAGCGGCTGGGACCCGCTGAGCCGCGACTGGAACCCCGTACCCAAAAACGAAATTGCGCCGACGGAGTTCTGCAACTTCCGCGGCCGCGAAATCCAGGGCGAAATCCACGACGAGAGCGCCTGGGTACTGCGCCAGCTGTTCCCGGTCGGGAGCGCAGGCATGTTCAGCTGCGTGCCCGACCTGCTCAAGTTCGTGCAGATGGTGATGAACGACGAGCCGAAGGGAATCCTCGAAATGGTTAGCCAAAACGCTTTTGCCCGCGAAGATGCCGCCAAATTCATGCCCGCAGGGGCCACTGCCGCTGAAGGCGCCTGCACAGCCTTGGGCTGGGAACTTGCCCAGAGCAAGTTCATGGGGTCGCACATCTCGCCCCGCACCTTCGGCAAGACCGGTTTCACCGGCGCAAGCATCGTCTGCGACCCCATCGCAGGCGCCGCCGTCATCCTGCTCAGCGACTTTACCTACCCGCACCGCGAACCCAACGCCGACCGCATCCACGCCTTCCGCGCATGCCTCGCCGACGCCTTCTTCGGGAACCTCCAGCCATAAAAGAAACCCGGGACAAAGCCCCGGGCATCCAGTAAAATTCCCCTCGGTCAAAGCCTAGCGGCCGGCGTTCTTGCGCATCATTTCTTTACGCTGCTCTTCGGCAAAGAGCTTCGCCATCTCGATGCGGTTGTTTTCCTGTTCCTTCTTCTTGGTCTCTTCCTTGCAGTTCACGCACTTGGTTGCCGTCGGGACTGCGATAAGGCGGGCCTTCGGGATGAGTTCCTGGCAAACCTTGCACACGCCGAAGGTGCCCTTGCGGATGCGCGTGAGCGCCTCTTCGAGGTACACGAGGTACTTGCCTTCGCGGGCAGCAAGCGAGAAGTTCGTTTCGAGGGAGTTGTAATCCGTGGCGGAATCGGCACTGTCAGAATCGGCACCGTCGCCGGCCTGGGCTTTTTGCCCCTGGAACACATTGGCCTTTTCGGACTCGCTCTGGGCAGTCACCAACTGGCGGCGCTTTTCCAGCAGCATTTCCTCAAAAAACTTGAGATCGGCATCGCTCATTCTTGCGGGTTTCTTTTCGGCCATAATATGAACTCCTTCTAGTAGAGTAATTTAGACGTATTGCACCTAGGGTGCCCGTTGTCGTTGTAATCTATCCTTTTTGTTTACAAAAAGCAACACCCAATGTTAAAAAATATCCACATTCAATTTCAGGCCTTGCTTTTTCAGGTCCTCGATTAAGGCATCGATATCTGCCGCGGTCCGGTCCAGTTCCTCCGATAACCGGCCTTTTTCGGCCAAAATCAGCCCAATCGAGTTGTCATCGGCTCCCATCTTCTTTACAAGGGTGTCTGCATAGGTCTGGAGGGACTTCGTCTTCTCGATGAGGTCCTTGACCCGAGGAAGGATCTCTTTTGCCCTCTCGGCGGCCTCTCCGCCCCTTTCCACCACGACATCCAGTTCGGAATCCACATTGGCTAGGAGCGTACTGCAATCGATCAGAAGCGTATCCAGTTCAGATTTCCACCTCTTGATGCGGACCGTCACGGTAGACACAAGCCGTGTCGCCTTCCGCCCCACGCGCATCACCTGCTCGTCCATCGGGCGGATTACGGTACTGTCCGTCGCTTCGAGTTCCTGCCGAATTTCGCGGATGCCGGCAAGAATTTCGCGAAGGTTCCGGGTAATGCCTGCTGCACCTTCTTCGTACATGCCCTTCACGGTATCGCCGTCAGCAATGTATTCCTTGCCATCACCCGAAAGCACGTTGAGTTCGCGTTCGCCCATGAGCCCTGCGGTAATGAGTCTGAACTGCGAATTCTTGGGAATCTTCGTGCTGGCAAGCACCTCTGCCGTCACGTAAACCGCATCGTCGGTCAATTTCACGCTGAGTACCTGCCCGCAGCCGATACCGCGGACAGCAACCCGATTCCCCGGTTTGAGCGTACCAATCTTTTCAAAGCTCACGACAAAGACCATACGCTTGTGGTACGGGCTGGACGGATGGTAGAAAAACCATGCACCACAAATGCCTGCAAGCAGCACCACCGCAATACAGAACGGGATGATATTTTGCTTTATCTTGTAAACAACGTTATTCATCTTTATTCGTACGGAGACCAATGCTGCGGATCAACTTGCAGGAGATCGTCGGAGTATTCACCCTTCGCCTTCGCCTTGATTTTCTGCATCAGGGTCTCGTTGAATTCCTGGGCCACGTTCTGGCCGTTCATCTTCATCAAAGCATTCATCGCGATAACTTCGGATATCACGGTCAAGTTCTTACCCGGAGCAACAGGAATGATAACCTTCGGGATAGAGACTCCCATGATCGATTCCTGCTGTTCGTTCAGGCCCGTGCGGTCGTAGCTCACGTCTTGCCGCCACGGCTGGAGTTCCACGATGACCTCAATCTTTTTCACTTTGCGGATAGCATGGATACCGAACATCGAACGGATGTCCAGAATTCCCACGCCGCGGATTTCCATGTGGTGCCGGATCAGCGGGTCGGGGCGGCCCACGATGCAGTTACCCACATGGCTGATATGCACGACATCGTCGGCGACCATGCGGTGGCCGCTTTCGACAAGGTCCAAGACGCATTCGGACTTGCCCACGTTGCTGTCGCCCACGTAGAGCATGCCTATGCCGTAAACGTCGACCAAGCTCCCGTGGATAATGGCGTGCGGGGCAAAGTATTCTTCCAGGATGCGCTGGGAGAGCTTGTTAAATTCGTAAGTGTGGAGCGTCGTGAAAAACAGCGGTATGTGCAACTTGAGGCACATCTCGCGGAGCTCCTTGTGCGGGGTCTGATCGTGCGTCACTACCCACATCGGGGCGTGAAAGACCGAAAGATTGTCAAAAATCTTTTTGCGGGCCTCGGGGCCAATCGATTCCAAGTAGTTCCATTCTGTATGGCCCACCACCTGAATCTGCTGCGAACTGTACACTGCCGTATAGCCTGCCATGGCAAGCCCCGGGCGGTGAATACCACTCTCGGCAATGAAGGAGTCCAGGTCCTCTTCTGGAGAACACTGCACCATCTGCAGGTCCTTGCCGTAATGGCAAAAAAAGTCCCGCACCGAGAGCTTCTCCCGGTGCAGGATCTTGAGATCTTTCAGTTTATTGTCCGCCACGAACTATGCCAAATCGGAAAGCGGCTGTGCGCGGTGGTCGTTCTGCTTGTCGTTAGCCTTCTTCAGCTGGATCTTGGCGCGTTCAAGAGCCACATCCACTGCCTTGCCCATGTTTTCTTCATCGGCAGACGCCACAACCACGGAACCAGTAATGTTGATGGAAATTTCGCAATGACGCAGATGTTCCACTTCGTGGTCTAGGATGACGGAGGCGCTAGTGATGTTCGGGTAAAAACGAGCGAGTTTATCCATTTCTTCCTGAATACGATCCTGGAGACCGGCAGATGCATTAAAATGACGAGCAGAAAAATTGATATCCATAGTAAAACCTCCGTGAGTTTTAGTGCAGAAGGGTACTTTCCATTCCGCATTAAGAGTATATACATCTTTTTTGGTAAAAAAAACAACCTTTTCGCACATTTTTGCTACAAAATTACCATCCAAATGGGAATAATGCCCAAATTAGACCATTTTCCGCAATCGGGCGGGCAAAATTTTGAGCTCTTCCTCCCTGTATTTGGCCACCGTGCGGCGGGCGACCTTGATCCCCTGCTCCAAAAGTTTGTCGGCAATGGCCTGGTCCGAGAGGGGCTTTTTCTTGTCTTCGGCGGCAACGAGCGCCTTGATCGTGTCCAAAATCTGGGCCGAACCGACCACGGCGGCATCGGAGGATTCCCCTTGTTTGACGCCAGAAGTGAAGAAATCTTTCAGCTCGCGCACACCGAATGGCGTTTCCACGTACTTGCCGTTTGTCACGCGGTTCACGGTGCTCACGTCGCGGCCCACGTCGTCGGCGATTTCTTGCAAAATCATGGGTTTGAGTGCGGCAGGGCCCTTCTCGAAGAAATCCTTCTGGCGCTTGACAATGGCGCGCATGACCAGTTCCATGGTGGAATGGCGGTTGTCTACAGCCGTCATGAACTCCTTCGCACGGCGGAGCTTGTCCGCAATGAAGTCGCGGTCGGCCTTGGGGAGGCTCTTGTTCTGCAACATTTCAAGGTACATCTTGTTTATGCGCAGGGATTTTTGGCTCCTGGACTTGAAGACTTCGACCTCGAAATGGCCGCGTTTCTCGTACACGCGCATGTCCGGGGAAATCGACATGGAAGGGGCGTTAGAAATCTGGAGGCCGGGATGCGGCGTGAGGCGGGCCAGGTTGCCCACAGCCTGCTGGATGGCATCGGTCGACACGCCCAGATCCTTGGCAATCTTTGCATAGCGCAGCGCGTTCAGGTCGTCGAAATGCGTCTCGAGGATGCGGATGGCGAGTTCAGGGAAATCCGGGATGGCATAAGCCTGGATGAGGAAACATTCCCGCAAATCGCGGGCGCCAATGCCGCGAGGCTGGAACGACTGCAAGACGTGGAAAGCCTCGCGGACAGGGAGCGATGCCTCGTCCAGTTCTTTTTCGTGGGACAACACCGACTCAATCTCGATGACGAAGGCATCGCTCGCCATTGCTCTCGCAATGGCCGCGCCCGCCTTGAGCCCCTGAACAAAGCCGTTCTCGTCCAATGAATTGATAAGGTACTCCACCAAGCTACGGAAATGCGCATCGTCGCAACCGGCCTCGCGTAACTGCTGTTGCAGTTCGTGCGTCCCGTTCCATTCGCGCAGCTGGTTCTTGAGCTTGTCTTGCAGGCTCAGGTCCACGTCCTTCACAGGGCGGTCCCACTCGTCGTCCGGGTCTGCTGGCCCGGCGTTCAAATCTTTGAAAGGAGCGTCGGTGTCGGAGTAGCCGTCGTTCAGGTAGGAAGCCCAATCCAGTTCGGCATTCGTCGCACCGTCAAGCATACCGCGGTCCACCGCTGCGCTGTCGTCCAGGTCGCCGCGTTCGTATTCACGCGGGTCAATGGACTCGCCCGAGTTGGCCTCATCGTCGCCATGGGAATCCCTGTTCTCTGCCTCGGCGGCATAGTCCTCGTACGAAATGTCGTCGCCGCCGTCGTCCAATTCCAGAAGCGGATTCGCCTCGACCTCCTCCTTGATGGCAGTCTCGAGTTCCAGCGAGTTCTTCTGCAGGATGGTCACGGACTGCAGCAACTGCGGCGAGAGCGTCTGCTCCAGCCGTTGGCTTTGTCCAAGCTGCATCGTAACGTCCATCTAAAATCTCCTAGTCCAGGCGGAAACTGTCGCCCAGGTAAATGCGCCTTGCTTCGGCGTCGTTTGCGAGGTGTTCCGACGAACCTTCCGTCAGCACCTGGCTTTTATACATGATGTAGGCGCGGTCTGTAATCGAGAGCGTCTCGCGCACGTTATGGTCGGTAATCAAAATGCCCATGCCCTTGTCCTTGAGCCCAGAGATAATGGACTGGATGTCGGCCACGGCGATGGGGTCGATGCCTGCGAACGGTTCGTCGAGCAAAAGGAACGAGGGATCGCTTGCCAAGGCGCGCGCAATCTCCAAGCGGCGGCGTTCACCACCCGAGCAGCTCATCGATTTTGTCTTGCGGATATGCGTAATCTTGAATTCCTCGAGGAGTTCTTCCAGGCGGCGTTTGCGTTCGCGACGCTTCATGTCTTGCGTCTCGAGAATGGCCATGATGTTGTTCTCCACGGAGAGCTTGCGGAAAATGGAAGCTTCCTGCGGCAAGTAGCCGAGCCCGAGGCGAGCGCGCTTGTACATGGGCTTGTCCGTCATTTCCACGTCGTCCAAAAAGATGTGGCCAGCATCGGGGCGGACCATACCCACAATCATGTAGAACGTAGTCGTCTTCCCGGCACCATTCGGCCCGAGCAACCCGACAATTTCACCCTGCGACACGCTGATAGACACGTCGCTCACCACCTGGCGGCCGCCGTAAATCTTGCGCAACTTGTCGGTGCGTATGGTACTCACTAGGTTCTTCATGGTTTACCCTCCGTGCTTGCGGGTTGCTTCTTGGGAGCGGGTGCTGGCGTTGCCCCATTCTTCGATGTAGGCTGTTTCGGAGCCGGAGCAGGCGCATCTTTCTTCCCTGTAGGAGCAGGTGCCACGACTTTCGCGGTCGAATCGTTTTTCGCCGACGCCTTTGCAATCCTATCCTTCGCAACCTTGCTTATGGAATCAAGTTCTGCCGCCTTTTTCTGGCGAGCCGCTTTTTCCATATCCACATAACGCCCGCTCGCCATGGAGCCGCCACCCAAAAGCCTGAGCGACTTCACGGCATTTTTCTGCGCATCGAAAAGCAAATGGATCGTATCACCCGTAGCCTCGTTCTTACCCGCCACAGTGCGGTCCTTCTTCACAAAAAAATAGGTGCTCTGCGCCTTGCCCGACACAACAGCCCTGTCCATCTTACCCTTCTTAAAGAAAAGGTCCAAGCGGTCGCCGTCCATCAAGTTGCGGTATTCCTTCAAATCGTTCTCGTAGAAAAATCCGCGCGCATTCAAGTTCACATACAAACGCTCTATCTTGCCATCGTTGAACTCGGCGTAAAGCGTATCGCCAAAAGCCTCAGTCACATGCCCCGGAGTGCCACGTTTGTCCTCTTCTTCCTGCACACCATGCGCGTTGCGGATAACAAGAGCCGACTGGAGCTGTTTACCCGATGAATCGAGAACCATGAAAATGGAATCGCCCGTAAGGTGGTAGTTCTTCATGTCGCAAGTCGGGTGCCCCGTCAACGAAAGCCAGTTGTTCTTGCGGTCGAAGTAACCCGTGTCGCAAGTGACAATCATGTCTTTCTGCGTGAGCTTCACGTTCTTGTACGCCTCGGCAAACGATTCCTTCTTGTTGAAGATGATGCGGCGCGCTTCGATGGTCACCGTGTCAACTGAGCTATCCTTGTGCGTCTCGAACTGGAAAAGTTTCGGGCGGTCGGGCATAGTGAGGATTTCTTGCTCGCGGTCGTAAATCAGGTACTCGCCCTTGAAAGCGTAGGTATGCGCAGAGTCGCCGGCGTTCACGTCGCCACGGGCCGTGGCCATGCTGTTCTTCTTTTGGTAAATGCCCTCCTGCGCCTGGATGTAACCGGAGGGGTGCGTGAACAAAAAGCCCCCGTTGCAAGTCACCATCTCGGCATCCTTGTTCCACGTGGCATACTCCGTACGGAATTCAATACTGTCGTGGACAAAGAAAACGCTCCCCTGCAAATTCAAGATGCCGCGAGTACGTGCGACATTCAGATTATCCGCATGCTTCATGATAAGCGGCGACGACGAAAACGCAGTCGATGCAAGCAGCAAAAGGAGAACGGCGAGGCGCATCATTTCTTGGCGCTCCCGGAAGAATCTTTTTTCGCAGGCGCAGGTGCCGGAGCGGGACCAGGAGCAGGTGCAGCAGAATCCTTTGCCGGTTTCGGGCGCATGTGGCGCATGAGAGAACTGCGGGACTGTTTGAGCAATTCCGCATCGGCCTCCGGGTTCATCTCACGCGGGCCAGTAGACGTGTCAGGTGGCGGCTCGGCTGCCGAAGATGTCGGGGACGCAGCGGTTCCTGCGGCAGGGGTTGCCGGGGCGGGAGCGCCGGACGGTGCCGCGGCGCCTGGGTTCGCAGGTGCAGGCGCGGGCTGCCCCGCCTGGGGAGCCGGCGCCGGATTTTGCGGTGCGTTCGTTGCATTCGACGCATTGGCCTTCTGCACGGAATCGGCCTTCAGGGAATCCAACGCATGTTCCTTGGCCTCTTTCTGGTCTTCTTCTTTCAGGCGGTTTGCCGCATCCTGGAAAATGGCCGTCACGTTCGCAAGGATTTTCCAGTTGTCCATCCTCGCATCGCTTTCGAAACCCTTGCCCTGCAACACGTCGCCGTCTTCGGAAACCACGCGCACGTAGCTCTCCGTGCGCACAAGGTTATCTGCCTTATTCCAAATAAGCGAATCTGCACGGACCGAAGCACCCTTCGGGGTCAGGGCGTACACGTGGCCATAGGCGTTCACGTAGGTAAACTTCATGTCGAACCGGCCAGAATCGGCGCGCATGAATGCGGCTCGTTCTCCCAAAGAGTCATAGATGTCCACGAAAATCGGGCGAACAAACACAATCTCCTTGTCGGCCCAGCGTTCCAGGTAGGCCGTCTTTAATTTCCACGAAAGCACATTGCCGTTGTAGCTGTCGAGCAAGGTGGTATCGGTGAAGAGCATCTGCGGGCGGTCCACCTGGATCCACGGCTTTTCTTCTTCGATTTCTTCGCAACCCGCAAAAAACGCAAGGGCCCAAAGCAAAAACACGGCGACAAGGAAGCCGCCTTTCCCGGCGCCTTCCTTTTTAAACTTATGCAACTTACGCAAGTTATGCAAAAATCGTGCCACGAGTACAATTTACAAATTATAACGCACAGAAAAAAGCCCAAAGGGCCTGTGCGGGCACGCGAAATCAAGGACGGAGCTTATTGCTGTTCACGATATACAGCCAAGCCTCGGCAGCATCGCGCATGGCCTTTTCGGTATCGGCGAAATCGGCAGGAATCGCCCCCAAGCGCCGTCCGGTAACAAACCCTTCAGCCAGGTGCAAGGTATCCCAGTCCGGGACAAGTCGCGTGGCGAACACCGAAGACGCTTCCGGATCATCCATGTTGCCGTAGTAAGTCAGGGAATCCCGCTGCATGGCGATGTCTGCAAGGCGGAACGAGAATACCGGGGCATACTGTGATGTCGCGCGGAACAGGTAAGCCGGAGCCTTTGCAGAGGCCTCGACCGAATCACCTTGAGCAAGCGAATCAGCCGAAGCAGTCGTATCCGCCGGAGCTTCGGCAACGGCAGGTTCGTCAGCAATGCGTTCCAAAAGGGTATGGCCAACAAAGTTATTTGAAATTTCAAGACCAAGGTAATCTAGAATTGTCGGAGCGATATCCACCTGCGAAACAACCTCGGTCTGGAGACTAGGCTTGATTCCCGGGCCAACAACCATCAACGGCACCCACGTATAGCCTTCCTGCACAGTCCCGATATATTCCGGCGTCGTATGCTGTGCATTGTTGCCAAAAGCATGGTCACCCACCACAAAAATCAGCGTCTGGTCGGCACGAGGCCCTTTCTCGATTTCGTCAAGGACAATGCCGACCGCGCTATCCATGTAAGCGACTGCCCTCACGTACGCCTCGTCCGGATCTTCGGGCGTCGGGCCATATTCAGAGGGAATGCTGAACGGCACATGCATGGAAGTACTCATCCAGTTCAAGAAAATCGGCTTGTCGGCAGGGCGCGAAGCGTAAACTTCGCGGAAGCGGTCAGCCAGCGGAACGTCGTGCTGGTTCTCGCTCTTGAATTCCCAATGATTGAACCACGCCTCGAACCAAGGATCCAACTTGTCGAAACTCGGTTCCGTCGCCGTGAGCACATCGGTGTAGTAACCCGCATCCGAGAGAATCTGCGGCAAGGTGCGCAAGTTTGTCTTAGGGTAATCCGAGAGGAACGACTTTGTCGGGTGGCTCCACACGCCAGCAAGCACTCCCAAAAAGCCCTCAACCGAGGGGTAACCCACACTGCGCGCGTTCGGGTAATAGAGCGCTTTCTTGGAAAGGCGGCAAAGGTTATGGAACTTTTCACAAGCCGTACCGATGCGCATATCGCCCGTCCAGCCGCGGAAAGTCTCGATAGTGAGGAAGATGATATCGGGTCTCTCGTCCATCGGCTTCGCCTTGAACTCGGCAATAGACACAGCCTCGCGCGGATACTCCTTCCAGAAGGGATATTCCTTCGACGGGTCGCCGCCCAACAGACGGATACCCGCCTCGTAACCCTCGCCCTTCACTGGGTCGGCAAAGTTTTCGCGGATTTCTCCGGCAATGCGCCACAGCACCGGGCAAACGCGGTTCCAGCACATGTTGCTCGTAACCAGCCAAACACGGGCAGAGAGCCCAACGGTAGCGACAATCAGCAACATTCCGAGCGCAACCATCGCAGGTTTCTTGTGCGAGGAGCCGAACCATTTCCAGTACAACTTGCGGTACAGCATCACCACGGCAAAAATCGTAGCCGCGCCCCAGCCAATACTCAGCGAGAAATGCCCGATACCGCCAATAAAGATTCGCCCGACGAGGCCCATATCGGAGGCCGCATTGGAATACGTACCAAAGAAGGAGAGCGAAAGGTGCTGGCCCATCCAGCGAACCAGTTCGTCGTCGCCGCCGCTAGCGACAATATACACGCCCGCGACAACAACCGAAAGCACACCCCACACCTTGCGCAGGGCATGGCCCTTCAGCAAAAGTGAAACCGAGCCGAACACGAAGGCAATCGCCATCGCCATACCCGCCTCGACAACCATCGACTGCGGGAAGAACCGCCCCCAATCCTCGACAATCGGCCCGCCCGTCGGAGCGTCCATCCAGTAGAGGAAACAGAGTTGCGCCACACGCGCCACCCACAAAAGGCAGCCGAAAACGACCCAGTATAACTTCTCCATAAAGCCCATCCTAAAAAAAGAACCGGCCTATACAACATAGGCCGGCAATCCGAATATTAGCCTTCGCGGCCAAGCATGAACGCCTTCTTGTTCCCTTCGTGGAACTTTTCGGCGAAAAGCTTATTCAGGGCAACTTCCCACTGTTCGACGGTGAAGTCGAAATGCTTGCTGAGCTTGCCGAGCATCGCGACATTCAGGGCTTTCACGTTCTCGAGCTTCGAGACATCGATGTCGGCCGGAGTGAGGAGCACGCCGCCCTGCTTCATGTAGGCCTCGTTCACCACGACCTGCGTCTCGTCGAATACCACCAGGTAGTCGGCTTCGCCCGTCGGGATCATCGGGGACTGCACTTCTTCGTCCTTCGCAAAGCGGACATCGGAAGCAATAGAACCGCCGCGCTGGCTCATGCCGTGCACTTCGGCCTTCTTCACGTCGTAACCCTGTTCGAACACGAGTTCCGCCATCACGTCGCTCGCCTTGATAACGCCTGTGCCACCGAGGCCGGCAAATTTCACGTTAACTACGCTCATAAAAACTTCTCCTTAAAAGTTGCCGTTCTTCTTTGCAGCGGCTTCGGACTCGGCAAGAGCCTTTTCAGCCTTTTCCTTGTTGGCCTTGTCCCAGGCGAGGATGCTCTTGAGGGCAAGAATGCAGGGGCTTTTCGCCACGATGAGCGTGAGCTCGTCCTTCTCGAGCGCTTCCTTCACGAGTTCCTTGAACTTCTCGGGTTCCTTGACCTGGTTCACTTCGTACACGTTATCGAAACCGGCAGTCTTCGCGATAGCACCGTAGTCGAGCTTGTAGGCCGGGCTATGGTCCAGATGGCGGCCCGTACCCGGGTGTTCCTGCTGACCCGTCATGGCGGTGATGCTGTTGTCGAGAATGACGACCACATGGCCGGTGTCGGGGCGATTGTAGCCCGCTTCCACGAGACCGGTGATGCCGCTGTGAACAAACGTGGAGTCGCCAATCACGGAGACGACCTTCTTGGCCTGTTCGCGCGGGAGCACGTTACGGAGGCCGATGCCCATACCGATAGCGGCACCCATGTCAATCATGTAGTCCATCGCACTAATCGGCGGGAGGGCGGCCAGCGTATAGCAGCCGATGTCGCCAGAGACGATGCAGTCGAGTTCCTTGAGGACTGCGAAAGAGCTGCGGTGCGGGCAGCCCGGGCAGAGCATAGGCGGCTTGCCCTTGACCGGAACCGGATCCGGGTTGCGGTCGCCAGCGATAATGCGGCGCACGCGGTTCACGTCGAGTTCGCCGAAGCGGAAAATCGGGTCGAACTTGCTTTCGCACTGGATACCGGCGGCCTTGATGTTCTCGGCGAGCCACGGGTCGTTCTCTTCGATGACCATGAGGCGCTTGCCTTCGAACTTCTTCGCGAAATCCTTGATGAGTTGCATCGGCAGCGGGTAGGTCATGCCGAGCTTGAGGATGCTTGCTTCCGGGGCGGCTTCACGCACGTGGTGGTAGCTGATGCCGCTCACGATGATACCGAAATCCTCGCTGCGCATTTCCACCCGATTGGGGCCTTCCGCGACGTTCCAGGCTTCCATCTCGTCCATCTTGGCACGGAGACGGCGGCCGGCCGGCTTAGAGAAGCCGGGCACCATCACATGGCCGGCAATATTGCGTTCGAAGTTCGGCACCATAGCCGGGAGTTCTTCTTTGGGGACCACGATAGACTTGGAGTGGTCCACGCGGGTCGTCATGCGGAGGATTACAGGAATCTTGAACTTTTCGCTCGCCTGCACCGCAATGCGGAAGAAGTCGTAGGCTTCCTGGGAGTTGGAGGGCTCGAACATCGGGCAAACGGATGCCTTCGCATGGTTGCGGGTGTCCTGTTCGTTCTGGGAACTGCCCTGGCCCGGGTCGTCGGCCACGATCCACACCATGGCGCCGTCCACGCCCGTGTAGGTCGCGGTGTAGAGCACGTCGCTAGCCACATTGAGGCCGACCATCTTCATGGTGACCACGCTGCGGGCATGGCCAAAAGCTGCACCCAGGGCCACTTCGGCGGCGACCTTCTCGTTCGGGGCCCACTGGGCATACCCGCCGAGTTCAGAATAATCCTCGAGGATTTCGGTAGAGGGAGTACCCGGGTAACCTGCGGCAAACTGCACGTTGCAGTGGCGCATGGAAAGCGAGATGGCCTCGTTTCCCGAAATCAGCATCTTTTTCGCATTCGGATCAAAAGCTGGCATAGCGTTCCTTTTCTTGTGTCAAATGGTTCTTAAGGCATAACCTTAAACGCACGCAAATATAGAAAAAGTGACGCTCCTGTTTACAGCATCAATCCTCAATGCAGCGCACGTAATGCGCCACACCGTACTTGAGTTGCGTATATACCATCATCTGAGAGGATTCGATATACCAAGTGTTAGCAGAATACGGACCATCTTCTTCCGCGGCCCACCACGAAGTATTGGATCCGCCCCCATAGAAATTTCTTTCGGACTTAGCCCCACCGGGGAGTGCCGAAAATCCATAGGTATCCGAGCCACTGGGGTCGAAATTATATCTACCTTTCCATGTCGTGTCTTTTACCGCGAGAAAGTCATGCCCTAAGGCGTAATCGAAGGTGCGCCATTCTTCTATGGAAGGCAGATGCCACCCTTCGGGACAAACACCCCGCACTATCTTGCTTCCGTTCGCCTTGCAGGTGCCACCCGCGCCACATCCCTTGCCTCCATCGCTAAACAAGGCAACAGAATCCATTGCGGCAGCCCACGTATACATGCGTCCGTATTTTGCACAGGAATCCGCATCATTCCCATAGCAAAAATTCAGGCTATCAGCATCGTCTCCGTAAGCGTAGTTCAAGTTCTTTGCCATCCATTTCTGCGTCCCGATTTCTACAGTAGGGTACACTTGCCCGTCTCGTAAATCCGTCATGGAATCCCTCACGACAGTCGATGCATCCACAAAGTCAGCCGTATCTGCAACAACGGGGTCCATCAGGCAACGGAGCGTAAAGAAATTATCCGTTTTATAAGAAGACGACATGCCCATGCTGACTTTCCCCTTGCCGACATCTTTATCTTCAATAGTCCATACATCACCAACATCTTGTGCGAGCCAAAAAAATGCGGTATAGCTATCGCTTATAACAGGTTTGCGGGGAAATTCGATTCTCCCCGAAGTGTGCAACGTAAATCCGTAATCGTCGGTTGCATTCGAAGTTTCTTTAGACAAAAGCCTTCCCGCTTCGTTCCCTACAAAGCTGATTAGACGGCTTATCTCACGTATTGTAGGAACGTGCCACCCTTTGGGGCATATACCACGCACAAATCCTGCGGGGAACCGTGTATCGTAATCGATGTAGTCATAACCAGTTTTTCCTTTGCCAAATACGGAATACCTATCCAAAGTCGCTTCATAAGTATAGTAGCGCCCGTATCTGGCGCAGGAATCGGCAATGTTGCACGGGCAAATACTCGTCGAATCCAAACTGGCAGTGGGTCTCAAGTAAGCGTAATTGAGGTTTTCAGCCATCCATACCTGGCGCCCCATGGTGACGGTCTTGTAGACTTGGCCGTCGCGAAGGTCTTTCAGGGTGTGTGCCACGGAGTCGTAAACGGAGCCCGCGTCCACTTTTTCCGGAACCCAGTTCGTATCTCTCGGGGCAGAACGGCCGGTACTTGCAGCAATATCAGGACACTGCCCGCTACTGCTCGATTTAGCGGAACTACTTGATTTGGCGGAGTTGCTGGATTTAGCGGAACTGCTCGACTTGGCGGAGCTACCCGATTTAGCAGAACTGCTCGACTTGCCGGAGCTACCCGATTTGTCTTTGCGGGAACTCGAAGAACTCTTGGCAGATTCTTTGCCGCTGCTGGAGGAACCCTTGGATTTATCCATGCCGGAAGAAGATTCCTCTTCGTCGTCATGGGGCCTTTGGGAGAAATCGCTGTCATCATCGCCGCAGGCCACGAAGCCGAAAGCCAAGGCAAGAGCAAACGCAAAACAGAACTTCTTGAGCATAGAAGCCTCCTGCTTGAAGGGTACCTTAGTGAATATATAATATTTATGTGGAAAACAGTATCGTTTGCCACCATACCAACAGATAGTAAGACTACAATCAGGCGGAAGCCGCGTTGTCGAGCAACAAGTTCACATAAGTCTGGTAGGGGATGCCCGCGGCGGCGGCCTTGCGCTTGATCGATTCCACCGTCTTGACCTTGAGCCTTATGGAATACATTTTCTTTTCTTCCTTGGCCTCGGCGATGGCGCGACTGATGCGCGCAATAGATTCCTCTAGCGTCTCAGACTCATGACCGCCTGTGATAATCGTCATCGGCTCCCTTATGGTGGTATCATTCTCAAGAGCCTCGATTTCCTCTTTAGAAAGGAAATCATCGACCAGCTTGAATCCCTTAGGCAGCTTAACCTTCTCGTGCTTCTTGCTCTTCGTCTTCATGAGCTCTCCTTACGGTTATTGCACTCTCTCCCTATTGTAGAAAATGTATATACACGAGTCAATACACGTTGTAATACATGCTTTTTACTTCCCGCGCCGGGCTGCGGCGATTTCGGCGTTGATTTCGTCGAGGGTCATTTCGGCGGAACCAACCTTTTCGGCATCGGCGGAAAGCTGCTGCATGGTCCGGAGCATACCGCGCTGAGCCTGCCTACGCAATTCCAAAAAGGCATTCCATCCAGTATTATCTTTCTTGTTCTTCTGATTTTTTCTTCATCGTATTTCTCCTTTAATTGGTTGAAGGGCGCGTCTTCACAATACTCTTATCTTGCATTTTCAAATTCATTTACCCACTCCTTGACCTTCGCCTGCAAAAGTTTCTTGTCCGGCAGATACAACTCATAAGCGGAGGCGTAAATATTCGCATCTTCGGGCAATGTCAGCCTTACAAGGGTATCCTTCTTCTCCTTGCAAAGCAAAATGCCGATAGTCGGCTTTTCGAAATCCTGCTTTACATACCGGTCGTAGTAGTTTACGTACATCTGCATCTGGCCTAGGTCCTGATGGGTCAACTTATCGACCTTCAAGTCAACGAGCACATAGCACTGCAGCAGACGATTGTACAAGCTTGAACCATACTGCCGCTGCAACTCGCGAAAAGACCAGTTCCCGGAAGTGGCCTCAATTTCGTAAAAGCGACGCTCGTCGGCGTTCTTGATGCGCATGAGAACCAGATAATGGGTCCAACTTAACATAAAATCAGGAGGATTGGAGATTTGACAATCACTGATTGTCAAATTGCCATATTTTCCCGTATTCTGCGCGTTTATTCCCGGACTGTTCTTCTTCCACAATATATCGCCCAACCGCTGCCGCCCATCAAAATAGAACGATGTCCGCATTGGAGGACGCAATTTGCGACCTTCATTTGTAACTAGAAATTTTGGGCAACACTGTTGCCCCAATTTGATAGACAGTGCCTGTCAAATTTGATGAGCTATTTTACCCTCTTGGTTGCTCCAACAATTCCTCAAACATGTTCCGGTATGCATCAGCATCATCGAGCCGGACGATGGTCGTAATCTTGTTGCCCGCATCCTTGCTTGAAGCGCCGCAATGGTACAGCTTTTCGCTTTTGGTCTTAAAGTCTATAAGAATGTAGCGGTCGTGGAACTTGTGCGCAGCAGAAACCTTGTCAATCGAAACGCCCGGCATCGCGGCCCGATAATCGGCAAGCATGTCATCTGTCATGCGGCTTCCACCGAGCAAGTCGCTGAAAATCAAGACGGAAACGCCTTTGCGCACGTTCCGGAGCAAATTCAGCGTCTTGACATCCACATAGTGGCATGGCTACGCCATGCTTTTTTCTGAGCCTCGGCAATGTCTATGCAAGCATAGCCGCTGCTCTCGGCTTTTGAAAAAATATCTACAATCAGCACCGATTTTTTCGCCATACCGTAAATTTGCGCATAGGCGACATCTGCCTCCAGCTTGTGCCCGTTCAGAATCAGGAAGTGCCTGAAAGACGAAGGATCAACGAAGTTTTCCATGACCATCCGGAGGTCCACATTGATTTTCCCCAGATCGCTCCTGATATCGCGAACTTCGCCAGAAAGTTCCTTTACTTCGGCGGAAACGGCCGCGATTTCATGTGTATTTTGAGCAGTCTGCGCAGCAATCTGGGCGATTCCCGCAGTTCCGAGCAGTTGATGGTTTTCAGCAACGATATAGTCCTTCATCTGCTTGAAAAGGCGAATCAAAGCCTTGCTTTGAGCAGTCGCCCGTTCGCCCTTGAGCACCGTCATAAGCATGTAGATACCCTGTTCGGTAAAAACGTAGGGACTGGTTTTTGAGTATTTTCCCTGTTCTAGGGTCAAAAATTTTGACCCTAGAATTTCGCGATATTCCGTCCTCGTCAACTGAAACCGGAAATCGTCATCGAATTTTTCAATATTGTTCTTGACTTGCTGGTTGAAAACCTTCGTGCTATACCCGTAAATCTCGGCCAGGTCGGCATCGAGCATCACCTTGACCCCGCGAATGGTATATATCCACGACAGCCAATTTACCAGTTTTTCTTGCCATAATAATCCTCTGGCTCGCTCGGCATGAGCGAACGTTAAAAACGGTTTTAATTGCGCCTACACTGCAGGCACAATCTGGGTTTGTTTATTTCAACGCTTCCCACCGACCATTTTTTCGAGCGCCAACGCGAGCAATACAAGATTTTTCCCGTAAAGCCTTCAAAGCCCTATTAATCGTCGGTTCGGAATAACCCGTTTCATGCATAAGCAAGGGAACAGTAATGGAAGGATTCCGTTTTATTTCTGCGTAAATCAGCGATTCCGTTTCCGTGAGTTTTATCCTATCACTTATCCTATCATTTATCCTATCATTTATCCTATCACCCAACCGCTGAAAACTTTCAAAATAGAACGATGTGCGCATGAAATGATCCGTAAATGAGAACGCCTTTTCATCATAGGAACGCAGAATACGCCGCATGCCACTCCCGAGCTGTTCGACCATATCCAAATCATGAAAAACACGCATAAGCTCACGATTGCGCGGCATAGAACAGCAGTTGAAGAAATCTTCTTTTGAAAGGCCTTCCACCAACCCGCCGTAGTTCGTTATTTCCATCCTGTCAGAGAAAATCTCAAACAGGGGCGGGACCTCCTTCGTGTAATCATTATGAACAACGGCATTGATTACAGCCTCGCGCAAGGCAACTGGATCGACCAGGGACTTTTCAATACGTTCCATAGGAGTTATCTTAGCGTGCGTAATGTTCGCCACCTGCAATCGCGTGAGTACCGATTTTACTGCCTTTATAATGCTACAATAGCCGAATTCTTCATTTTCAATAAGGTCATATTTGTCCGCTCCTTTATACCGTGCCACCTTTATAGATACTCCGTTTTCATCTGCAAGGAGATAAGCGTTGTAGTTGTATTTTCCGTCGGGAGTTAGCAATTCTAAGGTTTTAGCAAATTGACTGTTCAAGGGCTTTTTGCTCTCTTCGTAGTAGATTTTTAGCTGGCTAAACGTCAAGTCCTGCCGCGGTGCCGGGATTTTAGCAAGAGAAATCTTTGCTCGAGAAGCGAATGTCTCTAGAATTATCTTTTCGCTCATTCCATGGACGGAACTTCCCACGCGCACAAAGCACCCCTCGGGCGTCATGCCAGCCTTTTTTAGGTAATACGGCTTTTCGGGACCTCCAGAAATCGCCACATGAACGATATTTTTATCATCTTTTTCTTCAGTTACGACTTCAAAGAGTCCGATTGCATTCGGCTTGATATTGTTCAAAATCCTATCAGCTACTAGGCGCTGCACATGGTCTATGTCCTTTACTCCGTATACAGAGCCATCGTCATTGATTCCAATATAGACGTGCCCGCCAGTAGAATTCAAAAAAGCGATTACAGAACGTTCGAATGTTTCGGACAATTCACGTTTGTATTCGACAAGATGATTTTCCTTGTTCATTATAGCCTCCAAGTGGTCACAATTTGTGACCGGTTATTTCCCGCTTCGGGCTGCGGCGATTTCTGCATTTTCCAAATCGTCAGCCGTTGGCTGGCGATTTAAAACGGAGAGCCATAGCTCAAAGCGAGAATTGCGCCTACACTGCGGACGCAATTAGGTTTGTTTGTGTTTTGATTTGGGATGCTCTTGCGATGCTGTTGGCGGGGGCCTTCCCCGGCGTTACTTGGCATGGCTTCCGCCACACACTCGAGCAGGCTGTTTCTCCTGCCAGCTATCCAACATCACCTACAAGAAGGTGGATGCGCCTCGTCGCGGATGCACGTACGGGCCAATGGCCTATGCCGACTGTCACGAGGATTGTCGTAATACAGGGTTAAATATACATAAAAATTGCTGCTTTCCAAAAGCATTTTGCAAAAAATGCAATTTGCCTAACTTTATGTCGCTTTTTGGGCGGTATTCATTTTGTCATTATTTGACAGCGGAATCGGCGTATATTTACTATGATGGCCGCCGTGTTAGCGCGGTTCACGAAAAGACGGAGGTATACGATGAAAAGGATAATCGCCCTGTTGATCCTGCCTATTTGCATGTTCGGCCTTGCGGCATGCTCGGATTCCGTGTTCGGGACGGATGCCCGGTACAAGCTGTACCCGACGCAGAACATGTGGACGTTCCTGAAGCTCGACACGGAGACAGGCAGAATCTGGCAAGTGCAGTACTCGGTGAAAGGGAACGACACCCGGTTCGAAGTGCCGCTGAACCCGGGGAACATCGCGATGGCCCTGAAAAGGAGCCAGAAGGCAGGACGCTACGCCCTGTTCCCGACGCAGAACATGTACAACTTTATAATGCTGGACCAGATTGACGGGGACACGTACCAGGTCCAGTGGGGGAAAGAGGAAAACCGGATGCTGATGCAGATTTCCAAGTGAACACTACAAGTCCCTTTACGGGCGTTCCCCGGCTCCCGCCGGGTCGGGCTATATTTTAACGCGCTCCGGTCGGCCCTGGCGGCCCGCCCGCAGCACTGTTAAAACGGAGCCGCGCAAGCGCGTCTCCGCCCCAAGGGGTCACTATCCCTAACGCGAAAAATTCCAATAAACTAAATAAAATCCGTAATGTGCACTATATGGCGTGGTTAAATACTGCGCTATTTATATGTTTGGAGGGAACCCTTTACAACCGTCTACTATATGTCCCTTCAGCAAAATATCGGCGTAGCCCTCAGGGCATTGCGCGCGCAGAAAGGCGTCTCGCAAGAAAAACTGGCACTTGAAACCGGCATTGGTCGGCGCTACATGAGCGACATCGAGAACGGGCGCAGGAACGTCTCGCTCGAAATCATTGAAAAGATTGCCGCATACTTCGGAATGAATGCGAGCGATCTCGTCGGCAAAATCGAGCATGCCTATTGCCCGCCCCTTACGCTGGACGGACTCAAGGACGTCCTTTGCGAGCGCGGCCACGAAGACGCCGTGGTGCTCGAAAACCCCGACTACCTGGGCGCAATCGTCGGCGTGAGCGACGACGGGCGCGTCATCTACGACTACGAGAAAATGGCGCGGAGCCTGATGGAATCAGATGGCATGGACTACGAAGAAGCGACAGAATTCATCGACTACAACACCCTCGGGGCGCTGCCCCACATGGGCGAGAAACGGCCGATTATAATGATGAAAATAGAGAGGTGAAAATGGAAATAATGGTGGGTGTATATGAGGCTCTTATTAGTAGAGCGATTGAGAGAAAACTAACAGATTTTTCTCAGGACGATTATTTGATAAGTAAAGAAGAAATTGATGACGCTGATTCACACATAAGATTAGCAGATTATTTAGCTAGCGTTGTTGCCGGCATACTTAAAGAACATTTTCGAGAAAAAGATGCAAAATCCACTATCTCAAAACAAGTGGAGGTAGTAAATAGAATTTTAGACTTTATTGGCGTAGAGTGGAATGCTGAAAAAGTAGTAACAGAGCAAGACCAATTAAGCGAGGAATCAAAATATCAGTTTTTACGAGGCATTTATAGTAAAATTGGATACACAAAAGCCCAAATAGAAGCTAGAGCAAAGAACCATCCGATATCAGGATATCGCGTAAGTAGTTTATTTACAGGTGGCAACGATATCTCAATGGACGAAGAAATTCGCCGAGATATTCAGACCGCAGATGAAATTGATCTTGTTGTTTCGTTTATCAAATTTGAAGGCCTACGACTCTTATTTACTGAATTAAAGAATTTTGTTCAGCGAACAGAATCAAAACTTCGTGTAATAACCACGACCTATATGGGAGCCACAGATCCCAAAGCAGTCCGCAATCTCCATAAACTTTCAGAACTTGGCAATGTGCAAATCCGTGCATCTTTCAATACACAACAAGAGCGACTTCATGCTAAAGCATACATTTTCAATCGAAGAAATGGTTACGACACAGCATACATAGGCTCTAGTAATCTATCTCGTTCCGCCTTAACAAAGGGCTTAGAATGGAATATGCGAGTTACCTCTATTGAAAATCCGCATATTATTAATAAAACAAAGGCTACTTTTGAGAATTATTGGAATTCCGATGAATTTGAACCTATTGACTCAGAAGAATCTTTACAGCGTTTTGAAGACGCAATTATGAAAGAGCGTCATGTAAAAAAAGATACTCTCGGTCAGATAGAATACATTGTAAGGTTTGAAAGAAAAAGCCATCAAATTCGCGTATTGGAAAAACTTCAATATGAACGCGAAATAGAGCATAGCTACAGAAATCTTATTGTTGCGGCAACAGGGACAGGAAAAACAGCCATCTCTGCTTTTGATTTTAAGGACTTTGATAAAAAAATGGTAAGCGAGCAAGGTCGACACGCCCGATTACTTTTTGTAGTTCATCGAGAAAAAATATTGAAACAAGCGAGGTTTACATTCCGATCTGTAATGGTAGATGCAAACTTTGGTGAAATATGGACGGGTAATATAGTTCCAAATCAAAATGGTAATTTGGATCATTTATTTACTACAATACAAACCCTCAATAATCATTGGGATGACATTCTGTCAATGGGAGCAGATTATTATGATTATGTCGTTATTGATGAGGTCCATCATAGTCAAGCTGGAAGTTATAGAGAAATATTTAAAAGACTGACGCCTAAGCTATTTATTGGCTTGACCGCAACGCCGGAAAGAATGGACGGCCTTGATATAAAGCCCGACTTCAACAATCGCTTTGCCGCAGAAATACGTTTAGAAGAAGCTCTTAACCAACAACTCTTGGCACCATTTGATTACTTCTGTGTGACTGATGACAGTGTTGATTTAAGCCGAATTGTTTGCAAAGGTGACGTTTATGACAAAACTTCACTGAACAATCTTTACAATGGTAATAAGGATCGATTTGCAATTATTCAACAAGCTTTAGAAAACTATATTACAGATCCACATAATTGTAAAGCGGTCTGTTTTTGCTGTAGTATTGAACATGCCGAATTTATGGCTCGTATGTTTAATGAAAGCGGATTTCATGCAATGTCTGTAACATCTCGAAATAGTGCGGACATTGACATATCCTCTGCAAAATTAGCTCGTGGCGACATTAATTATTTATGCGTGGCAGATATTCTTAATGAAGGAATTGACATCCCTGAAATCGACACGGTTCTGTTCTTACGTCCCACAGAATCGCTCACCATATTCTTACAACAATTGGGAAGAGGATTACGTTTAGCGGATGGAAAAACTTGTTTGACTGTTTTAGACTTTGTCGCCCAAGCTCATCAAAGTTATAATTATGAAAGTCGTTTCCGTGCTCTCGTGGGACGTGGATGCCGAAGTATAGAAAATGAAATAAAAACAGGCTTTTTATTTCTTCCTCGTGGTTGCTCAATTACGATGGAACGTCAGGCTCGTGAATATATCCTCAAAAATATTCGTGATGCAATCTTCAATAAACGTCGTTTGATTCGTGAAGTTCAAACGTTCAGCCAAAATACAGGACGTGAATTAACTCTTGAAAATTTTCAAGACAACTTCAATATTGATTGGCGCATAATTTATAAGTATTTTGATTCCTGGGCACAATTAAAGCATCAAGCTGGGATTAATATTGAATGCTTTGATCCTTTTTTCAAATATGAACAATTGCTTGAAGGTGGGTTGACTCGGTTATTCCATACAAATAGCTTCGATTATTTGTGTTTTCTACGAAAGCTTGTGGAAAACAATATGCGTTTCCCGGACGATGCATCAAAAAGAGAGTCTAAATTCCTAAAATTATTCTATTACACTGTTTGGTTGAATGATTTAGACAAGGTAAATGAAAACTTTCGCCTTGCTTTCAATGACATGAAGGAGGCTGTTGCTTCATTAAACATAAAAAAATGGTATATCGAAGAGTTGTCTTATTTGGTCTCGTTACGTCTGTCGCAATTGGATAAAAGAACTAAATGGATTTCCATTGATGATGAGGTGGAAATAGAGCTTTATGGTTGTTACTCTGCCGATGAGATCCATTTACTTTTGGAAGATAAACCAGGCCGATGGCAAGTGCATGGGACCCAATACATTGAAGAAAAAAAGATTGCAATGGTCTTTGTCACCATCAATAAATCAGATAAGGAGTATTCTCCGTCAACACGATATGAAGATTACGCCATCTCGGCAAAACAATTTCATTGGCAATCAATGAATAAAGTGAAACGAGCGAGTACTGAAGGCCAACGTATTGTTCAACAGCCCAACAATGGATGGAAATTTATTCTTTTTGTTCGTGACAGCAAAAAGGACGAATATGACAACACAAATGGTTATTACTGTTTGGGACCGATAGATTACCATTCAAGCAGTGGCGAAAGTCCTATGAACGTAATTTGGAATGTAGAAAATGACATTCCTGGAGCCATCCTAGAAACAGCAATGGCTGTATAAGTTCATACTTCAGCATAACAATAGGGTGTTATCCAGATGAAAAACATAGAGGTTGTAGCAGGCATCATTAAAGATGGTGATAAGATATTCGCAACCCAGCGCGGTTATGGCGAATTCAAGGACGGTTGGGAATTCCCCGGCGGGAAGATGGAACCGGGCGAAACACCACAGCAAGCTCTTGCCCGTGAATTGAAAGAAGAACTCACTGTTGATGTCAATGTTGGCAATTTTCTCTGTACAGTCGATTATGATTACCCAACATTTCACTTGACCATGCATTGCTTCTATTGCTCACTTGTCGACGGAAAGCTGACCTTATTGGAACATGAAGCCGCTAAATGGCTCAATATGTCGGAATTGCATACCGTTAATTGGCTGCCGGCGGATGTTGAGGTTGTAAAGGCTTTAAAAGATAATCGATGAACCCTTCCCGAATGTCTTCTTCGAGCAGGTTGTCGCCCGTGCCCGCCTGGACTTTCAGGAACGCCTTTGCGCTCTTGACCCATGATAGTGATGCTCTGAACATGTTCATCTCTTTTTATAGATGAATATAACTTCACTACATTCAAAAAACAATAGACTAGGCTTTCCGAACTCTCTTTCCCGTAAAATCGGAGTATAAACGATAAATCATTGTTTCCAACTGGTTAAAAGCTCTTTAGCCATTTCCTTGACTTGAATCCCGCTTAAACCGATCCGATTCTTATTTAAGTTGGTTATATCCATCTCCAAAACGCGTTCAAGATAATATTTGTGCATATTTTGAGTCTTTTTGAAGACACTAATACGAGTCATACAAGTAGAAATTTTTTGCCAATTAAGATGGCCATGTTTGAGTTTTTTGTGGAAGCAAAAGGAAACAAACCAACATGCCCCCATTGTGGTGAGGTCTTCTCCGCCTTGAAATAAGAATGTGTGTCTTGCCATAACAACTCCATTTGTGAAGGGTTTCCCTTTATATTTCAAAACTTAGGCGTTGAATTTTTCCTAAGCTAGCGTAAAAAATTATATTCTTTCCAGCTCTATTTCCGGCAGAATAATCGGGCACTCATCTTCACGTTCTTTGTTTTTCCAAGCGACGATGTAACGGATTTTGACTTTTTTCACGACATAACCCAGTTGTTCTAAATGTGCTATCCTTGCTATTGCATTCTTCGATAACTTGGCAACCGCATTTTCTGACGTAGATGATGTATATAGGTAACCATTTCCGAATTGCAACGGCATTCCTGCGCATAGCGAGAAAATCCTTTTCTTCAATTCCGGACCTTCACCGGACACCTCGCCATAGGAATAATCCAGAAATACATCCTTGCGCCCGAACTGGCAAATGATTTCTGCTGGTTCTGGATACTTGGCTTTATCTATTAGTTTCTCAGGCGCATACTCTTCCAAGAAGGGGCAACAATGGAAAACATACAACTGACTCTTCGCACGAGTAAACGCAACGTACAGAACACGTCTTCCTTCCTCCGTATTTGCTCGTTGGTCTTTCACCATCACGTAGACTCTGTCGAATTCACGTCCTTTGGCTTTGTGAATAGTCGATACAACAACTTCTTTCTTCGTTCCTCTTTCAAAGTCCGAAATTTTGGATTCCATCAAGAATAGTTTGAAGTCGTTTTGATAAAGACGGTCGTTCTGGCTCTTGTAAACGTCAAGGGCTCGCAAGCAAATGTCAAGTATGGAACTCTTTTGGTATTTCTCTTTCAGCTTTTCAACGGCAAGGTTCCAATCTTCCGTACTGATAATCGGTTCATTTTCCTTTTGGACCCACTTCAAGAAACTTCTGAATTCTATCAGTTCGTGCAAGGCAAATCCATCGCTATCTTGGATTAACTTCGCCTTTATCTTTTCATGATTCAAAAGTGCCATGACCTTTAACGCATCATCGTTGGTCTGGGTCAATACGCCTACTGTCCCGAGAGGAGGATATTTCTTTAGATGGTTCAATACCGGGTATTCCAGGCTTGTAGACGCGAACCTTCGAATTCTTACGGCTCCGACACCTTCCCTTACAGAAACGATGGGGTTCTCTTTCAAACGGTTCGGAATATCCTGCACAAAACGATTGCTAAAATCCACCACCGGCTTTATACTGCGGTAATTCTCTACAAGTTCGTATTTTTTCGCATTGTAGATTTCTGTAAATTTGCTCAAGTTTACAGACCCGGAACCATTTTTCTTGTGAATTCCTTCAAAAATATTTTGATCGTCGTCTCCGACGGCTATTACGCGCATGTCTTCATTTTGCTCAATCAACGCTTGGACAAGAGCAAACTGGTGTTCGTCCATATCCTGAGCTTCATCAATGACAAGGACTTTTTTCGTTATCTTGCTCTGTTCAATTTCCCCTTCGCGAATCATTTGCACCGCCGTTTCGATAACGGAATCAGATTCGTTCAGGTCGCCCATCTTTCCGAGCAAATCAAAGGCATAAGAATGGAAAGTTTTCGCAGTCAGATAAACGGCGGCATTTCCAATCAGCTTGCGCAACTTTTCCTTAAAATCGATTGCTGCGCTCCGTGAAAATGTCAGCATCAGCAATTGTTCGTGCTTTACATCTTCCAGCAGCATCAGCGAAGCCAGTTTGTGTACTAGTACTCGTGTTTTTCCGCTACCTGGCCCGGCGGCAACCATTATATACTGGCTGTCCTTATCTTCTATTATTTCTCTCTGCCGCGGCGAAAGCTCGTCAACGATTTCATGATACTTTTGTGGAGTGATGTTGTGGTTGATTTCGTCTTCACGATTTCCCTTGAAATATTTCTTTAGGAACATCTTGTATTCCAAAGAGAAATAATCCGTCACAAAAGTCAACGCCTGCTTGCTATCGCGAACCATCATGTTGGCATATTCACCAACAATGTGGATTTGCTGCATTTTCATCTTGTAGAAATTATTCAGCTTTTCGTAGTCATCAAGCTTATATTTTATCTTATTGCTCATTTCTATTCTGTGAATTTCAAGAGCATTATATAAGACCAAAAAGCCGTTTTCTATCTGTAGGGAATTCGTCTTGGAAAGATAAAGCAAAGACCTTTCCAAATCCTTGTAAGAGACCGTTTCCTTGGTGAAAAGCGAAATCTCGTCTTCATAGGCAGCCAACAATTCCTTTTCGGAAAATTGAATCAGCGCTTCTTCACGTTGATTTGGCCTTACTTTCAAATTCGTTTGATACAGATGTTCAACGATAAACCGTGATAACTGAATACGGTGGTCAAAATCTTTCTTTAAGGTGTCCAGTGGCACCTTCAATTCTATTTTCGTACTGACATCAGAATAATAATTCTTCTCGATGAAATTATTGATCATCCAAAAGAACAGTATTGTTTTGAAATCCTTGACGCTAGATTTTTTGATACCCGACGCCATCGCCTCTTCGTTCAATTCCTTCAAGTTGAAAATGGTTTTACCCGTTTCCAGTTTCGAAAGAAGGAGATTTTCCATTTGGCCAAAACGGTTTATGACTCCCTTTGACTTATTCTCGCCTTCGGATTTCTTGATATATGCGGTCAAATCCCTGGTATCCGCAAGAATGTTTTCTGCGCGCAATAGCTGAACGGACTCTTGGACTTCGCTACATTTCAAACCCAAAATGTCGGCAATATAGTCGATTCTGGATTCTGCTTCATCGCTATCGGCTTTTGACGTGCTCCTTTCTGAAATCAGGAGACTCATGATTCTAGAAGCGGCTTCTTTCTGCTTCTCGTCAAAAAGGGTCGAAGCCGTAATCTTTCTACGAGCCTCGTCCATATTCTGGACCATTATGCCCGTCGCAAACACTCTTGGACAATTTTGCCTACGCTCAATATAGCCAGCTTCTTCCAACGCAAGGATTGCCGTTTTGACGCGAGTTTCCACATCCCCGTTGGGGTCGTCAAAACCTGCTTCGCGAGCAATTTCCAATGGGGAACGCTTCAAGATCGACCGATTCTTGGTAAGACTCTTGATGGCTTTCCAAACTTGCTGAATCTCGCTCAAACTGAGTTTTGTCTGGTTCAACAACAAGAAATGTTTGTCCAGATCTTTCTCGTTGAAAAGAACGTAGCAATCGGCCTCCAGGCTTTGGTTTCGCCCTGCACGGCCAGCCTCCTGAACATAATTCTCTAGCGAATCGGAAATTTCATAATGAACAACAAGCTGAACATTGTCCTTGTCAACGCCCATGCCAAAAGCCGATGTGGCAACAATAATCTGCACTTGATTGTTGATAAAGGCATTCTGGTTTTCGACCTTTTCACGGCTATCCATCTTGCCGTTGAATGCACGCGCAACAAAACCATCTTGGTTCAATTTCTCAGCAAGTACCGCCGTGGTCTTTGTTCTGGAAACATAGACGATTGTGGGGCAATTCTTCTGCTCAATCAGGGACCTCAAAGTCTTGTATTTCTGGTCATCATCCTCTTGGTAGATGACATGATAAGTCAGATTGGCTCGTGTCGCCTTGGTTGCAAAAATCTTTAGATCGAGGTCCAGTTTCCGCTTGAAATAATCGCAGATGTCTTGGACCACTTTCTGCTTTGCCGTAGCCGTAAAGCAAGAAACAGGAATTCTATTGGAACCTATCTTTTGTTCCTGAATTTTTCTGATGAAGTCACCTATATAAAGGTAATCGACACGGAAATCATGGCCCCAGCTAGAAAAACAGTGTGCTTCATCGATCACAAAACGTGCGATTTGCCTAGAAAGCAACAGTTTTTCTATTGTCTTGGAACGCAAAGACTCCGGTGAAATATACAGGAGCGACGCTAAACCTGATTCCACACGTTCTACGGATTCAGCCCTCTCAATGGGATCCAACAAACCGTTTATGGTGACGGCATCCACAATTCCCTTTTTATTCAGGTTATCCACCTGGTCTTTCATCAAAGACTGCAAAGGAGAAATGACAACCGTCAATCCCTTGTAGTTTTCACCAGCCATTAAAGCGGGCAATTGGAACGTAATCGATTTGCCGCCACCTGTCGGGAAGATAGCAAGCAGGGAATCGTTGTTTACCGCAGCTGCGGCCGCCTGCTCCTGTAACGGTTCACCATCATACGTTCTGAAATTATCGTAGCCGAAAAACGTTTTGAGTTTTTTCCTGACGTCAAGTTTGCCTTCGCAATAGGCGCATTTCTTATGGCATGGCTTATTACGCAACAAGAAAAGGATATTTTCAATGTATGGGTAATTCTTCAGAACCCAGGCCGGTGTTATGGAACGCTTATCCTTTAAATTGATTACTGCCAAGGCGTAGGCTAGTTCTATGGGGCGGTCTGTGACAAACGTATCTATGTCGACGTTTTCGCAAATCAAACCTTCAAAACGTTTCTTGATAAGGTTTGCTGTATTTTTAGATTCAGAACCGTTCTGAAAAATGCCTAAAAACTTTTTCGTCGAAACAGAATATCCCAGGAATTCAAAAAAGCCCTTGAATTCCGCAGTTCCCTTCAAAAGGTTCAAATAGATTTCTTTTAAATCGTTATCCAACGCCTTGAAGGCGTTAACCTCGTCATAAAAGAGGCCTTTCGACTTTTGCGCATCAAGCAAAGGATTGTTCAGAGCATCACTAAGGATCTTGTCGTCTTTCAGCAGTTTGTGACTTGGCCTCATTGGGAACATTAAAGGCGACAAATAAAGAGTGTCAATCACCTTTTTTTTCCGCAAATCCAAATGCGCCAAATATTTTAAATCATGATTTAGAATGTTGTGACCACCGATGAATTCGGCATCTTTCACAAAATTCAGAAAGTCACCCTGGATTGAATTATGAAAAGTGGAGTCTTGATCATTAACCGCACCAAGATCCATAATCTTGTTGCTGGATGTAGAAACCTCAATATCAAGAAAAACAATGCTCACTGACGTGAAAACTATATAAAAATGCGCCTCAAAAGGTGTTGCGAATATCAAATTGTATAAGTTATCACACCGTTTGCGACAACTCCTCGAAATTATCGAGGAGTTGAGTTGTCAAGGATTACTTGACAGCTTAAAAAGCGAGGCTTCCCCCTCCTTTATCCGTTCGGGTTGGCGGGGGCCGGGGTTGTTTTCCAGAATGCCTCCCGGAAAAAGGGGTTGCCCGCGAGCCTGTCCCTGATTTTGAGGATGTTCCTGTGGGCGAGTTCTATCAAGATGCAGTTCCGTTTCAAATTCAGCGCGGCTTCCCCCACGACGCCACTGCCGGCGAAGGTGTCGAGCACGGTTTCGCCCTGCCTGGTCACGAACTGTAGGATTCTTTCGCACAGGGTCAGCGGAAGTTCGCTCTGGTGAATCTTGTTTTTCCTTGCGACGGGCGGGATGTCGAACATTGCAGGGAGCATCTGCGCGGTGCCGCTCATGTACTGGGGCGTCCCGGTGTCTTTTGTCTTTTTGGCGTCGATGCGCAGGCTGCGCGCCTTGCCTTTCGAGAATATCATCACGTCCTGCGTGTTCTTGGACTTGCGCCCGGTATTGCTGACAAAGTTCCCCTTTTTCCAGGTGACTTTCGAGTAGTAGAGCAGCCCGCACTGTTCAGCGTACTTTTTGATTTGGTAGAGGTAGTCGTAGTTATTCTCGTTTTCGGCGGGGAGGATTTCCACAAGGAAGCAGCCGTCCTTGAGCACGCGGGCTTTTTCTTTGAAGTCGTCGAGGGTGTACCTGAAGCAGTCGTATGTGGCGAAGTTGCGGTCGCCACCCTTGTTCGACTTCTTGTCTAGCCACGGGTGGTCGGTCAGGATGCAGTCGATGGAGGCGTCTTCGAGCATGGAGAGGTCGCGGCCGTCGCCTTCTATCACGACGCAGCTTTCGTCGCCCTCGATTGTCTTGTACAGGCCCTTGGCGACCCGCTCGAATTTTACGCCGAGGTTGTCGTAGATGCGCGCGCGGACGGTTTCCTTCGGCTTGTCGGAATTTTCGGAATAGGCATCCTTGAGCGAGAATTCGCCCTTGCCGTTGAAACAGGAGTAAATAATATTTGCGAGTGATTTCATGCGCAGAAATATAGATCCGGCGGAGTGACAATTTGTGACATTTTAGTGTTCAAAAAATTTTGTATATTGTCTTAAACACCAGAAAAGGTGGTATTACGGATCATTCCCGCGCAAGCGGAGTGGTCCGTTTTTGTTTATAACGAGGTGAAAATGGCGAAAAACGAAGAAAAAGGCGAAATCGTGCTCTACCAGCCGGAGGGAGAGGTGCGGCTGGAAGTGCGCGTCGAGAACGAGACGGTGTGGCTTACGCAGGCGCAGATGGCGGAACTGTTCAATGTTCAGAGACAAGCGATTACAAAACACATCAAAAACATCATAGAATCCCATGAGTTAGAGGAAGCGGCAACTAGTTCCATTTTGGAACTAGTTCAAAAAGAAGGCAAACGCCTAGTCAAACGCCCGGTTGCGCTATACAATCTAGATATGATAATCTCCGTAGGGTTTCGCGTCAATACACAACGTGGCATAAAATTTCGCCGCTGGGCGAACCAAGTCTTGAAAGACTACATGCTCAAGGGCTATGCCGTGAACCAGCGGAAGATTTCGACTGATTTGCAGATTGCGGACCGTCTGCACGAACAACGGCAACTTATTGAGAACCAGGGCGCAGAAATCGCGAATGTCCGGAAGTCTATTGCCGAACAGGATTCACGCCTTTCCGCGGTCGAGCAACGAATAGATTTCTTCGTGAATGCAGCGCAGGCGCCCACCGGCGGCATTCTCGCCACGGGAACCCGTTTTGATGGGCTCGTATTGATTGCGGATCTTGTGAAGTCAGCCAAGCGTTCCGTGGTGTTCATCGACCCGTTCGCCACCATCGAGGTACTGAAATTCGCAGCGATGCGCGCGAAGGGCGTGCAGGCGCTTGTTTATTCAGCGCGAATCACTCCCGAGTTCAAAACTGCTGCGGATTTGCATAAAAAGCAGTATCCTGGCTTGGATTTAAAGACAATGCGCACGATTCACGACCGCTTCTTGCTCGTCGACGACAAGGTGTATCACTTCGGAGCATCATTTAAAGACATGGGCAACGAGATGACCGCTTTCAGCGTCCTGGACTTTGTGACTCCCGCAGAAGTCATCGAGAAAATCCAGGAGAGCATGAAAGGGCGATGAATTCAAACCCCTCGAATTCGAGGGGTTTGTTATTCTTCCATCAGTACCGCGATGTCGTTCCTGTCGAAGTCGGTGCCGAAGGCTTGCCGGTAGCTCGATTCCAGCGCCTCTCCGGGGGTGCAGTTTTCCCTGAACAGGACCATGCCGCTGTCCAGGCATTCCATGTCCAGTTCGCCGTCGGTGTCGATGCTTTCCGGCCGGAACGTGGACCATAGGCAATAGTCGGTGAACCCTTCCCGAATGTCTTCTTCGAGCAGGTTGTCGCCCGTGCCCGCCTGGACTTTCAGGAACGCCTTCGCGCTCTTGACCCACGCGAGAATCGCCCCGCTGAACACGTCTTTTTCCATAAGGCCTCCGCTGCCGAAAGATAGATAATGCGCGTGACAGAAAATGACATGGTAATTATACCGAGTTCGGTACAATTATAGGGGGCTAATAATTCAATCCAAACGCCCACAGCGGAATCGTGTTGAGAAATCCATGCTCAATGTCGTCCTTGACGACAAAGCCGTTTTCAACGGATTCAATTTGCTTTTTTTTCTTGTTCTTGCCGCCAACCTCAAAGGTCATTCCATCTATCAAAAAATCAGAAACAGGCGAAGAGGCTACACGGTTGTTTACTCGCATCAGCGAAAGGAATGCCGTTTCTCGTAAGTTGCCAATATCGGGTTTGCCGTCCGATTGGGCGCAACAAAGGGTCGGATTCGAAAGATAAATCTTGTCTACTTTTTCGAGAAGCGTCATCTTGTCGTCGGCATGTCGCAAGCGGGAAATGAGCCCCGCCTTTTCCATATAGATAAAGTAATCAGAAACATTACCGCGATCTGCTCCAATCGCCCTTCCAATTTCGGTCAAATTGGGTTTGAAGGGAACGCTTCTCGCCACAATATACAACAACCTTTTCAACTTGACAGATGTCGAAATATTCATGTTCGCGTAAGTGGGAATGTCCACTTCCAGCGTCTGATTCACCACATTGTCGAGCCGCGTGTAAAAATCGTCTTCCTTGAAAAAAGGAAAATAGCCGACTTTCAGATAATCCAACCACAAGGGAATCGGGTGCGAAATATTTTCGGGCAGCGCATATGAATGCGTCACGATCTCATGGAGCGAAATCGGCTTAATTTCAGTATCACATGTGAAGTTCAGGTACTCCCGGAAAGACATTCCTTCCAAATGATATACGATAGCGCGGCGGCTTAAATCAGCTTCCGCGCCTTTTGTTATGTCCAAGACCGACGATCCTGTTACGACGATGTGCAAGTCAGGCAAGTTATCGTACATCATCTTTACTTCTGTAGACCAGTTCCTGTATTTGTGGACCTCGTCGATGTAAAGGAATTTCCCGTTTAGCTTATAAAATTTTGACGCAACATCGTATAGACTGTTGTCTGTAAAATAAATATTGTCCGCGCTTATGTATAGGGAACTCGAAACGACTTCGCTCAACTTGATATGCTGAAGGAGCATGGTCGTTTTACCAACGCCTCTTGCCCCTGTAATAACAACCAGCCTGGATTTCCAATTGATATTGCCATGCAGGTAGCGGACAAATCTCGTATCGGTCCTAGCTAGGCGATCCATGAAAATTTCGTAAAGTTGCTCCATATCAGGCCTCTTTTTCTCAAAATATAGCATATTTGATGAATAAAATCAACACTTTACTCTATTTTTGCTGATTTAATTCAGCATTTTACCAAATATCTGCTTTCACTTCACTGTGACTTGCCGAGTCGTTTTGCCGTGCCGGACGAGGTAGATTCCTGCCACATGGAACTGCACGCGCAGGGCTTCTGCGATATCGCCTCGCAATGTTTCTTCAGGCAATGTTCCAAGGTAACGCCCTTGCATATCGAACACATCCGCGGGCCCCTGCACTCCTGCAATCACGCTGGATTGCATTGCGATAGCCGAAGACTTCTTTGAAGAGCTGCTTGATTTGCGGGCCGAACTACTTGATTTGCCGGCAGAACTGCTCGACTTCGCGACACTGCTCGATGCGGGCATCCCGTATTCGAACGCTCCTAAATCTGGGGCTTTCCCGGCAAATGGCAACCCGACATCTTCGCCCTGGTCGATGGCGCGGCTCCCTTTCTTAAGCTTCAAGAAGTCCACTTCGGGCAGGCTGCCGTCAGCGTTGCGCGGGCCAAGCATTCCCGGAATCGTCGAGAGGTCTTCGCCGGTGACGGTCATGCTCGGGTCATCGAGGCTCACAAAGTCGTCTTCGGTCAAGTCCAATTCAAGGTTCCATGTGTTGTTTTCGCCAGCCGGGCAGTCCACATAATGGTCGATGTCCTGGCTCGATATCTTTTCCCAGCATGTCCCGATTTGCGATAGTTTATTCGGGAAGGCGATGTTGTTCTTGAGCACGTGCGCTTTGTCGTCCATTAACGGAACAACTTCGGCAATGCGAGTCCTTTCATCTTCAGCGTAAATTGTCGAGGGCATGCCAAAAGAACGGTCGCCGTTTTTGTAGGAAGTGTTGTTGATCCATGTGCTACCGATGGTCGTGTAGTTCGAATAGAAACCGGTGGCCACATTGTTCCAGGCGACGCAATTTTTGATGATGTGTCTACCCTTGTCGTTTCGGCTGTATCCCATCTTGAACCCGTTGCCATTCCCGTTAGGCGGTTTGCTTGTCCCGTAATGGATGTAGCCGTTTCCCATGGCGTAGCTGTTTTCCACGACGACGGGGAATTCCTGGGCCAGCACGTCATAGCCGTCATCGCTGTTCCACCAGGCACGGCAACCGACGAACTTGGTGGTGTCGCCATCGTACTGGTAATGCACGCCAAAGCCGTCGGCATTCTCGCCGTCGCCCTGCCAATCGGTGGGGTCGTAGTTGTCGTGGGCATCGCAGTTCAAAAAGAGATGTCCGCCGCCACCCGATGCGCCATCGTGCGCGAAGAATCCCGGCCCGGCATTGTGGTGGCTGTCTATCTGCTCTAAGAAAATGTGCTTGCTCGCGTAGATGAAAATGCCCGAATTGGAATTGTGTATCATGGGCGTGTTGCGGACCTCGAAGCCCTTCAGATGCAGGTACTTTGCCGCAACCACAATCGGCGAGGTGTACATCGCCCCTTCGGGGGTGCCGTCACTATGCTCTTCGCCCGCGGCCACGGGGAGGTTGGTCGCGTCAAAAATCGGGCGCTCGCCTGGGTAGGCCAGGTAATAGATGCGGTTGTCGTCGCTTTCGCCGCTTGCGGTCAGCAGAATCCCCGCTGTCATTTTGTATCGTTCGTAAAAGACGGTATCGTGCAAGTCGTAAATTCCACCGCGAATCCAAACGGTGTCGCCAGCACTCACAACTTTGTTCGCCTTGTTGAGCGTCGCGAAAGGCTTTTTCTCCGTGCCGGCATTGCTGTCGTTACCGTCGGGTGCAACGTAATACACGGCACCGAACGCCTGTGCGGTAGCCAAAACAACCCCAAGTGCAAACATGAACTTTTTTCCCATACACACCTCTAGCACTTTCTTAATATACTGGCACAACGCCCATTCGCAACAAACTGGCACTATTTTTTTACGTTAAATTAATATTTTATGCTTGCGAATATATTATATTACGGACATGGAAAGTTTGCTCCATTCACTGATGGCTGTAACTTGTGCCATCGTACTGCTGGTATCCCTACCGCAATTCAAAAAAACCTGGGATAAACGCGACCCCCAAGACCGCTCCTTCGCTAGGCTCGTTATCTGGGTTATTTTATTCTGCATCAACGACGGCATCTGGGCAATCATCGCAGCAAACCATCCGCACCACGAAACACTCCTGTTCGCATCCACCACGATTTTCTTTGCCGCGGCAGCCATCACGGCGTACCTGTGGCTAGACTACACCCTCTGCTACTTGGGCAAGCGCATCCACCACCCCAAAGCGTACCGCATCCCCGCACTCCTGCTCGTGGTGGCACAGTTCGCGCTCCTGCTCATCAATATCAAGTACCAGTTCCTTTTCAGTGTAAACGAATCCGGGTACTACCGCAAAACCATAACGGCGCAGTACCTGTTCTACATGCAATACGCGACCTACATCTTTATCGGGATTGTCTGCCTTATCAAGATGAAAACCGGCATCAAAAAGAAGGACCGCCGGAAATTCACGGCTGTGTTCCTCTGCGTGCTGGCCCCTATCATCTGCGGGATTCTCCAGTTGTTCTTCCCGTTCGCTCCGTTCTTCTCCATCGGTTACATGCTGGGTTGCTGCGTCATCTTCACGCATGTCGTCATCCACATGACCAAACAAACTATCTACCGGCAAGACAGCGCTATCATGGCGGCACTCTCGGCCGACTTCGACTTGATTTGCTACATCGACACGCAGCGCAAAGATGTCCGGTTCCAGACGATGAACCCGAGGTTCAAACAAATTTTTGACGAAGACATCAACAGCGGTCTACCTTCCACGCAAAAACTGGACAAGTTCCTGCGCACCGTCATCGTGCCGGAAGACCTCCCTGAATTCCTCAAGCATGGCTCCTGCGAGAACAGCATTTCCGAACTGGCCAAGGAACCGACTTTCGTCACCCGCGTCCGCGTAAAAATAGACAACGTAACTGAATTCTACGAGCTGAAAATCGTACACGACAGCGAGAGCAACCTAACCGGCTACGTCATCGGTATGCACAACATCAGCCACGAAGAACGCATCAAAGAAGAAACGGAAAAACTCAAGCACGACTTGATGCGGACCACCCTTATCGCCAGCAGGGACCCGCTCACCGGAGTGAACAACCGCGCCGCATTTAACCAAAAATCGGACGAACTCCTCCGCGACATAGAGCAGGGCAAGTCTGTTGAATTCGCTATCATTGAATGCGACTTGAATAACCTAAAAATCGTGAACGACCAGCTCGGGCACGAAGCAGGGGATTTGTTCATCAAGACCAATTGCCGTGCGTTCTGCGAGACCTTCAAGCACAGCCCCGTGTACCGAATCGGCGGCGACGAGTTCGTCATTGTCGTGCAGGGTTCCGATTACGAAGAAAGGGATGCGCTGCTGGACAAGCTGCGTTCGCTGCGCGAGCCGAACGAGCCCTTGCGCGCCGACAGGATTTCGTTTGCTGCGGGTATCGCTGAATTTGACCCCCAGGTAGATAAAACCCCGGCAGACGTACTCAAGCGTGCCGACGCCTTCATGTACATCCACAAGAGGCACATATCAAAAAACGTGAACACGCCCAGGAATCTTGGGAATAAAAGACTGTTTCTGCAGGAGACACAAAAAAGCCCCGGGTCGTAAGACTCGGGGCCTTTTCAGCGGGAAGAGCGAGATTCGAACTCGCGATAGGATTAAGTCCTATACGTCCTTAGCAGGGACGCGCCTTCGGCCAGCTCGGCCATCTTCCCATCTTGGGGACACAAATTTTACTTAATTTTCATGTTTTTTTCAAGGGTAATGGCCGAAAAAGCATCATTTTTTGGGACCTCTGCGCCCCATTTTCGCTAAAATCCGCCCCTTTCCGCAATATTATGGGCGGTCTCCTTTCAAAAATTCTAGATTATACCCGTTCATAATAATACAGTCTTCCAAAATGCGTCGTCTAAAAAAACTGCTGAAAATTATCGCGGCTTTCGCCCTCGTTGGCCTCATTTGCTGCATCCCCGCATACATCGTCGTCTTCAAAATCCTCCCCGAACAGGATCCAGACAACCAGTTCAACCGTAACACCATCCTCCAGGTGCTCAGCGGCGAGACCCGCGTCTATTTTAACGACGGTAACGAACTGCTCGGAGCCTTCTTCGATGCGAACCACCGCGTGTACGTGCCTTACGGCGACATTCCGGTGAACATCGTCAACGCACTGGTCGCTGCCGAAGACGCCGGCTACTGGAACCACAATGGGTTCAGTTTCCACGGGTTTGCACGCGCCATGGCCCGCAACATCCACGAGGGGCACCTCCGCCAAGGCGGCTCCACGCTCACGCAGCAGGCGGTCAAGAATATCTTCGGGCGCGAAGAGCGCAGCGTCAAGGAAAAGCTCAAGGAGCTGATGAACGCACTCCGCATGGAAAAGCATTTCAGCAAAGAAGAAATCCTGGAATTCTACCTGAACCAGTTCCACGTCTCGGGTACGGGTAAGGGTGTCGCCATCGCGGCACAGTACTTCTTTAACAAGGAACTCAAGGACCTCACACTCGCTGAATGCGCTTTTATTGCAGGCTCGGTCAAGGGCCCGTTCAACTACGACCCCTTTATCCAGCGCACCACCGAACGGCGCGAAAAGGCGATTGCCCGTGGCGAAGAACGCCTAAAGTACGTGCTTGAACGCATGCTCGACGAAGGCTATATCGAAAAAGAAGACATGGAAAAGGCGCTCGCCAAGCCGCTTGAATTCAACCACGGCAACTTCCGCTTTACCATGAGCACCACGCTCGAACGCCTCGAAGAAAAGCTCGACAACGATTACTTCCACGAGCTGTTCCAAAAAGAAGGCATCGAGGACTGGCGCAAGGCACAGCTCGTCATCGTGACGACGCTCGACGGCAAGAGCCAAGATGCCGCGAAGCGCGCCCTCCAGAACAACATCAGCAACTTGCAGATGCAGCTGGGCGGTTTCGTGCTGCCCAAGGCCGAATTCGCGAACCGCGCCCAAAGCGCCCGCAAAGGCGACTACCTCTACGGCGCTGTAGACAGCGTATTCTTCGACGAGAACGGGAAACTCAAGTCGCTCACGCTCAGTTTTGGCCAGCTCAAAGGCATTGTCACCGAAAAGGCCGTGAAGGAATTTGCAAAGCAGGTCGGCGGCGATGTGAACAAGATTCTCGCCTCGCAACTCAAGCAGGGAGCCATCCTCCTGGTGAGCATCCTTTCGGACGAACTGCAAGATGGTTTTGCCCCGTGCAAGATAGAGACGGAACCGGTGCTGCAAGGAGCGTTGTTCGCACTGCAGAACGGCAAGGTCATCGCAAGCCAGGGCGGTTTCCACAATACGGGTTTCGACCGCAGCTTCAAGGCGCTACGCCAGCTTGGTTCTAGTTGGAAACCTCTGCTTTTCGCACTCGCACTCAAGTACCACTGGAACTACCTCGATGAACTGGAGAACGAGTACAACGCGTTCCAGTACGTGAACCAGTTCTACTTCCCGCGACCCGACCACAAGAACAAGGGTGACGTGGTGAGCATCGCCTGGGCGGCCACGCGCTCAGAAAACATCGCAAGCATCTGGCTGCTGGAGCACCTGCTCGACAAGTTGAGCGACGAGGAATTCGCCATGGTCGCGGCACAGAACGAAATGGCTCGCCTCCCCGACGAGGAATCCAAGGCGTTCTTCGAAAGGCTGCGCGACAAGTTTGGCCTCACCATGAAAGAAGACGTGAAGCGCGAGATCGAATTCACCCGCGCCCGCGACGCCCTCGTGGAACGCTACAAGAACGAAGGCCTCTATGCACAGGCGCGCGCTATGCAGGCGCTGCGCTACGGGAGCTATACCGATGTGGGTATCAAGCAAGCCAAGCGCGACCCCTCTGCTATCCGTTACTTGCGCCACAACTACAAGAATTATTCCGAAGTCCTGCGCAACCGTGAAAACGAAATTCTCATGAACGGGCTCACCGAAACTTTCGCTTCGCTCGAAGCAGAAGAACTCTTCCCGAACTTCACACTGGCCGACTTCAAGCGCCTGAGCACGATGGTCGAACCGACCGACCCCGAAAGCGACTACCTCGATCCCGAACATCTGCGCAACTGGCCGGATTACCGCCGCGCACTCGCCATGTCGGAATTCGCAAGGTTCGCAGGCGAAATCGGCATCAAGCAAAAATTGCAAAAAGTGTTCAGCATGCCGCTCGGCGTGAACGACATTACTTTGAGCGAAATTACCACTGCCTACCAGACCATTCTCACGGGCAAGGTGTTCAAGTGCAAAGACGGCGACTGGGCCGAACCTTGCCTTATCAAAGAAATCAAGAACCGCGATGGTCGAGTCATATTCAAGAACGACACCGAAAGCAAGGTTGTCTTGGATGAAACGGTCACCACGCAGATGGGTGCGATGTTACGTTCCGTGTTCAAGAACGGAACCGCCCGCAGCCAGTATGCAAGCATCACCGTATCGAACTCCGAAGGGACAACCAAGTTGCGCTACCCTGCCCTCGGCAAGACGGGTACCACGAACGACTACCGCAACGTGGCGTTCATGGGAGCGCTCCCCACCTATGTTAAAGACAAGAATGGCATTGCGCTCGATTCCGTGGTGGCTATCGGTAGCTACGTAGGCTTCGACGACAACAAGCCGCTAAAGTCAGGACGCACACGTATCGCAGGTGCTTCGGGTGGCCTCCCGCAATGGGCGGCTTTCGCAAAAGAAGAAATCGGAATCCTCGGTATCCCGGAACAAATTGACTTCCTCGATATTTCCATGATGGCCAGTGGCGAAGTCCCGCTGATCCTGACAAACGAACGCGGAGAACTCACGGTCGACCCGATGACAGGGCGGGCGATGGCGGGCGCGAGCAGTGCCGAAGGCAGGCCGCTCCCGTGGCTCGACGTGCCGGGATTCACCCCACCGCAGGTGCAGGAACGTGCAGCGGCAGCAAGTGCCGAAATGGGAATACTCACCAGCATGCCGATGCCCACCGTGACCGACTCCGGCGCGCCCGCCATAGACGGGGCCATCGGCCCCGACGCTGGCTCCATGAGCCAGCCGCCCGCCCCGCAGCCTGCACAGGACATCCCCGCTGCCGCTGGACAGCCTGTAGCCCCGAAGGCCGCAGCTATGCCCAAAGACGACGACTGGGATTTGCCTGAAGGATTAGGCGGGAACGCGTTTGTGCCTATAGAAGCGGATTAGAGACTAGAATCTAGGATCTAGAGGCTAGGGGAAAATATCACGGCTTCGCCGTCTGTTATTAACGCACGAAGTGCGTGATTCTTATTCACTAGCCTCTAGTCTCTATTCTCTAGCCTCTCCCCTATTACCTATATTTACTTTTTGATGAAGCACTTCCTTTTACTTTTATCGGCTTTTGCTCTTGCGGCGTGCGTGGGTAATTCGCCCTCCCCCGAGACTGACCCCTCCGGCGAACCTTCTGTCAATGTAGAACGTGACAGCAGCGGGCAGCCCTCAACTGCACCGGAAAGCGAATCTAGCACCAGTCAGTCTACCATGCAGTCGGCGGACAGTGCCACCCCCACCGCAGAAACCACGACAAGCGTCCCTTCCAAAGCATCTGAAACCGTCCCGCTGACCGACATCGGCAACGGCCAGCCGGCTCCTGTCGACCCCTACACGGCATTCCCGACCCTCGTCGATGGTGTTTTCGCCCACGCCAATGCGCTTTACAAAGCGGGACTCGCCGACTCGGCCGTAGCCTACCTGCAGCGTTTCCGCGTCATCAAGCCGCTCTGGGCGCAGTGGGAAGCCAAGACCGACTCCATGATTCTCGCCTTCGACAAGACCCGTGCCGAAAAAGCAAAGCAATACGAGCCGCTTGTTCTCGAAATCCAGAACATGAACCGCGCCCGCGCCGCATACAGCATGGTGGCACAGACCGCCGACAGCCTGATTTCGCTTGAGCCCGGCGATGCACTGACCAAGTGGGCCACGGAACAGAAACAAGTCGCCTACAAGAACACTCTCGCCAAGGCGAAAAAGGAATACGCCGAAATCAAGTCGCTCGCCGACGACAAGGCGCAATTCGCCGAAGCCCAGAAAAAGGTGACCGAGTTCCAGATGCGTTATCGCGACTTCGAAGCAGAACTCCACATCCAGGCGCTCGTCGACCATATCCGCGAAGCGGCACAGGCAACCGATGCCGCCGCCGTCAAGTACTGGGAATCGCACGACCCCGCTGCTGCCCTCGCCAAAGCCGACGAATTCATCAAGGCCGGCAAATACAAAGATGCAAAGGAACTGCTGAATAAGCTCAAGGCAAGCAAGTTGCGCAAAGAAGCCAACGCAAAATACCGCGAACTTGCCGACGCCTACTGCAACACCCAGCGCAAGGAAACCTCAAACCTTTTCGCGAAGGCCCAGAAGCAGAAGGACCCCGAAAAGAAGCGCGAACTCCTCAAACAGGCCATCGCCCCGCTGGACAAGTGCATGAGCGAATACCCAGATAACAGCCAAAAGAAGACTGTCGTAGAGAACAGGCAATTCCTCGAGAAGGAACTCCAGAAGTGATTGACGCCGATGTTTGGCAATACGCGCAGTACCCAGCGTTTTTTATCCTCGGGTTAGTTGTCAGCCTCATCAACAGCATCGCAGGTGGCGGTTCCACGCTGAGTTTGCCCATCATGATATTCCTCGGCATGCCCGCAACCGTCGCGAATGGCACGAACCGCATCGGGCTCATCATCGGGAATTTCAGCAGCGTCTTCAACCTGATGAAGCACGGCTACCTGAACAAGAAGATATTCCTGCAACTCCTCCTGCCCACCATCGCCGGGACCGCCATCGGTGCGGTTTTCCTCGTGCACATCGGCGACCGCGCATTCCAGGCCATACTCGCCTGCGTCATCTGCCTCGTCGTGGTGATGAGCAACCTGCGCAAAGACATTCTCGGTAAGCCACCTGCAATGCCACCCGAAAAACTCACCTGGAAAGGCGCCCTCGGCTTCGCACTGATTTCCATTTACGGGTGCATTGTGCAAGTGGGTGTGGGTTTTGTACAAATTTTCGGGCTCACGCGTTACACCGGGCTCGATCCCATCCGCGTGAACGCGCTCAAGAATGCGCTCACCAACGTGTTCCTGCTTATCAGCACCACTGTACTCGGCATCGCAGGCAAAATTGATTGGCCCATCGCCATTGTGATGGCAGCGGGTGCCTGGCTGGGCGGCTACTGCGGAAGCTTTTTGCAGCGCAAAAAAGGCAACAAGTTCATACAGCACTTCATCAGTGCGACAAGCATAGCGATGGCTATTTACTTGGTCATTGACCTCATTATCAGCTAGGTTTTTCGGCTAGATTTTGCACGGCGTTTTGTAGCACCTTTGGCACGGCGCTCGCGGCGCACACGGGTCTTTTTCTCCACCAACGTTTCGGCAAGCCCCGCCATTAACTTTTCAGTCAAAGTTTCGTCACCCGCGACAAGTTTTTCTTTTTGCAGGCGGGGCAATTTCTTGACACGGGCCTCCAGGCGCAGGGCCTTTTCGAGGCTTTCAAGTTCAAAAATTTTCAAGATACATTCAGGCGGAAACGCATGCGTAAATTTCGCGCCCTTCCCAGCCTTATGTTGTTCAAAGCGAGCTTCTACATCCGTCGCGTAGCCCGTATATATACGGTCGCCCAAGCAACGGAGCATGTAGACAAAATGAGGCATGAGGTATGAGGTCGGCTCTTCGAGCCTTTGAGGTATGAGTTAGACGAAAGAGGGAATTATTCGCTCTTCGTTTCCCCCGTTTTGGACACGATGCTCATGTAGATGGTGCCGAATATTGCGGCACAGAAGCTGCCCATCAAGATGCCAAGCTTGGCAGAATCCTGACGATCACCCACATCGAACGCAAGGCTTGCGACAAACAGCGCCATCGTAAAGCCGATACCGGCAAGCATGCCGCCACCCCACAAGATCTTCCAGCTGTAGCTCGGTTTCACCGACACGCCCACCTTCACGGCAAGCACGCTGAACAGGAAAATACCGATAGGTTTGCCAAAGATCAAAGCCAGTGCCACAGCACCCATCACTGGAACTTCCACGCCACCGAGCTTGATTTCGACACCCGCGTTGCTCAACGCGAACAGCGGCATGATAAAGAAGTTGACCCACGGAACAAGAGGCTTGAACAGACGTTCCTGCATGGAGATACTTTCGCTCGCCCCACGCTTGAGCATGGTAAATACTTCGTATTTTGCGTTGCGGTCCTGGGATTCGCCCGAGAGGACTCCGCCCACGTTGCTTGCAAAATGCGCCATCTTGCTGTTGGCAATGACGGCCTTGGCCGGAACCGAGAGGCCCAGAAGCACGCCCGCGATAGTCGGGTGCACACCGCTCTTGACAAAGAATGCCCAAACCGCGACACCGATGACACCGTGCAGCAACAGGTTGCGCACGCCAATGCGGAACAGCACATTAATCAAGACAAGCAGGGCAAAACCAGCACCGAGAGCCGCGAAGTTGATGCCGTCGCCGCTCGGGTAGCCAATCGCAATCACGAGGATAGCACCAATATCGTCGGCAATCGCCAAAGTCAAAATCATCACGCGCAAGGCATGCGGCACCTTCTTGCCGAGAATGGCCATGCAGCCCACCACGAACGCGATATCCGTCGCCGTCGGGATACCCCAACCGTGCGCCGCGCTGTTTTCGCCATGCGGGCAGAGCGTCAAGTAAATGAGCGCCGGGAAAAGCATACCGCCCGCAGCGGCAATAATAGGCAAGCTCGCCGCCTTCGGGTTGTGTAACTCGCCGTAAGTCATCTCGCCCTTGACTTCAAGGCCGATGTTGAAGAAGAATATCGTCATCAAGGCGTCGTTGATGAGCCAATGCAAATCACCATTGCCAATCCAGTCGCCAATCTTCAACGTAAATGGCATGTGCCAAAAATGATGGTAGGTTTCTGGACTCAGGTTCGCCCAAATCAGGGCCGCAACCGTCATGATGATAAGAACAATTCCACCCGTCGTCTCCACCTTCATCAGGCGTTCAATCGGGGTGATAATCTTACGGACCGGGGTTTCCGGGAACAAATCGTCGACTTTATCGCTACTGGTAACTTTTGCTGACATACGCTAACCAATATACATAACTTTTATTCAAAGGCATGAAAAAATCGTAATAAAAACGATAAATATCATTATCCGGGCGACCGGACACCAATGAATTCCGACAAAGTCCGGCAAAGCACATCCGCACCGACAGGCTTTGCCAGGTGGGCGTTCATTCCAGCAGCCCTCGAAGCTTTGCGATCTTCGTCAAAGGCGTTCGCCGTCATCGCGATAATGGGAATATTGGCCAGTTTTTTGTTCGGCAACGCTCGGATACGGCGTGTGGCCTCGTAGCCATCCATCACGGGCATCTGGATATCCATCAAGATAAGGTCAAAGTCCCCCGGTTTGGACGCGGCAATCATCTCGACCGCCTTGAAGCCGTTATCGGCCATTTCCACGATTACGCCGTTATCGGTCAACATATCCATGGCAATTTCGCGGTTCATCTCGTTGTCGTCGACAAGCAGGACCTTCTTGCCGTCAAGCGCAACCGCATCTTCCTTGACTTCTTCCTCTTCTGGTTTCGGGAAGTCAGCTTCGGTACACCTCTCAACGGGCAAACTGAAAGCGACCACTGTCCCCTTGCCCTTCTCGCTGTTGATATTGATGGCACCGCCCATCTTCTCGACCAGTTCGTGGCACACGGCAAGGCCGAGGCCAGTCCCTTCGATGCCGCTGACCGTGGAACTGTGCTCGCGGCTGAACCGCTCGAACGCATGCTCAACAAAGTCCGCATCCATACCGATGCCGTTATCGCGGATAGACCACTTGTACAGAACGCGACCATCGGGCAAACTGCCAATCTGGTCTAGCCTGTACCAGATATTTCCTCCGGCGGGCGTGTACTTGATGGCATTCGAGAGAATGTTGAACACCACCTTGTTCACGCGGGCGACATCCATACGCACCAGGTAGTCCCGGACATTGACCTGCACCGAGTAAGCGAGGAACTTTTTCTCTATCAAGGGGCGAACTACGTCTTCGAGCTGGGAAATTCCCGACCGCACATCGCAAGGCACCGGATCAATGTCTATCTTCCCCGATTCAATCCTCGACAATTCAAGGACCTCGTTGATGATATTGAGGAGCACCGTCCCGGAATTTTTCAGCTTGGCAACGGCCTCCCGGACAAGTTCGGCGTTGTCACTGTACTTCTCGATTTTGTCAGCAAAGCCAAGCACGGCGTTCATCGGTGTACGGATGTCGTGGCTCATGTTGAACAGGAACGTCGACTTCGACTTGCTCGCTGCCTGTGCCGCATCCCTGGCCGCCTGGAGAGCCTTGTTCTGCATTTCGAGTTCGGCTTTGCGCTGCTGTTCTTCTGTAATTTCACTTGAAATATCCCTGATGCCGACAAGCACACAGTTCATATCGGCGGTCCCACCAGGGCGGACAATTCTCATACCCAGCCAATTCGGGTTTGCTGGGCTCCCATACCGCGCAGTCACGGTGCAGGGTTTCCCGCTCTGAATAACAGGCAATAACCTGTCTTGCTGAACTTGCCGCAAGAAATTTTCCCGGTCCACGGGAAGCACAACCCTGCTCGCATACAATTTCATCAAGGTTCCAAATGCTCCGGCATTTCTCCATTCTTCCCGCGTGGCCCCCACGAGCCGCCCGGCACGGAAAATCTCGCCCACGTTCGTGCGGAAATTGTAACGGATAATCGTGTCGTAGTCTTCCGTCATCGCGCTCACCACATGCTGCAAGTCTTGCGTCTTGCGCTCAGCAATAGCCTCGTCGTCGATGCAGCGGAGGACGGCAATATAACCGACCAACTTGCCGACGGAATTTTTGTCGGCAATGAACTTCACTTGGTAATAGTGGATTTTATCAAGCACATTCGCCCGGAAGTTCACAAAATATACCGGGGCGTTCCTGAGGTTTTCTAAGATGACTTCGCGCTTGGTCTTGTAGGCAAACGCCTCCCGTTCCTGGTTTACGACAATAGTGTTCTTGATGAGGTCGAACCTTTCGTATATGCCCATCTCGCGGAGCCAACCCGGAATGCACTCGCCCAGCTTTTTGCTGATGCGGTAACGTATGGAAGGTTCCCTCAGCACGTTGCCCACCACGACGTAGTTTATACATTCGTACTCGGAGGCAAGAGCCTCCATGACTCTGTCTTTCTTCACGTTTTTCGTGAGCACATCACGTGCACCGGGGTTTTCCATCCTCTATCCTTTTTTCCGAAAAATCCATTTGGCTCTTACGTTGTATAAGATATGTTTTTATACGCACCGGGGCAAATCAAATTTGATAATTATTCCATATTTTTAGGTTCCATGCAGATTTCTTGCCATACAAAAAAGACTCCCCCGAAGAGGAGCCTGTTAAAATACTTTGAGCAATCGCCCAAAAATTATTGAGCCATTTCCGTGAAAGCGGCAATCATAGCCTTGTAGTCTTCACAAGACATTTCTGCGCCTTCGTAGAAGTACATGGTGATACCGGCTTCGCCAATATCGCAGGGTTCACCACCGGCAGGGCATGCATCCAAAAGAGTTTTACCTTCTTCGGCAGAGCATCCCGACGCCATAGCAGCAGGACCTTCCGTGCACATCTTGCCAACCTGGCAACCGACCTTGTCGCCAGTAGGTGCAGCCGGGGTCGTCTCGGCCGGAGTTGCAGCAGGGTCGGCAGCCGGGGTCTCAGCCGGAGTCGCAGCAGGGTCAGCAGCCGGGGTTTCAGCCGGAGTCGCAGCAGGGTCGGCAGCCGGGGTTTCGGCCGGAGTCGCAGCAGGGTCGGCAGCCGGGGTTTCGGTCGGAGTGGTTACACCGGTATCTTCAGCAGGCGTCGTGCTTCCTTCGCCGTTGGCAGGATCAGCAGCCGGAGTGGCGCTTTCGCAACCAGCAAGCGGAGAATCCTTGCCCTGATGCATCATATTCCACTGCCCATTGCACTGGTAGTAGTCATTGTGCTCTTCTACAAGCACGATAGCGCAAAAGTTCTGCGAATCAGAGCACGGAATATCACCGATATCCATAAAGGTTTTGACGCTAGCCGGGGCTACATCATTGGAAGCGCTAGAAGAGCTATCGTCACCGCAAGCGACAAAAGAAGCCATTGCAACAGTAGCTAAAGGGAAAAGAATTTTTTTTGAAAACATTGTTACTCCTGTGTTTTTAATGATTTCACGCCAATTTTACATTTTTATTTTAAATGTGGACGTATTATGAGAAAAAAAACATACTCATCCGTTGTATTATAAAACAACAAACCCCTAAATATGCATCATTTAGGGGTTTATACACTTGTGGACAAATAATTGTGCCAACTAGAAGAATACTGGCGGCCAACGCGGGTTCTTGGAGGACATATCGATCTTGTAGAAGTCCTTCTCGAAACGACCGTCGTCGAGGCCGTACATCTGCATCACATGGCGAGCAATCCACTTACCGAGCTTCATCACAGTGAGCTTCTTGCGCAGGCGGCCCTGGCAGTCGCGGTTCATGATGTCCGGGAGGGTGGATGTCGTGAGAATTTCGTCAATGGCGGGGCTGTTGAGCTTTTCACGGGCCTCGGGGCTCGTGTGGAAGTGCGTCACGCCGAAGCAAACGCGGTTCGGGTTGCCCTTCTTGATGTGCTCGCAGCACTGCACAATCGTCGTACCCGTACGCACCATGTCGTCGAACACGATGACGTCTTTGCCCTGGATTTCTTCGATGCTGATGTCGGAGAGTTCCGGGTTGAAGGTCATGCTGATTTCACGTTCGCCGGTACGGACCTTGTCCATCACCACGCGCTTGCACTCGGGGAGCTGCAGGGCGTCGTACACGGCGTTCATGAAGGGGCGGGCACCCTTGTCCGGGGAGACAATCACGAGGTTGTTGCCGTCTTTGCCCGTCTGCACGAAGTTGCTGTTCTTGATGTAGTGGGCGTAGGCGTCCGTCGGGATAAGGTTGTGGAAGTTGCCTTCGAAAATTTCGCTGAAGAGGTTCTGCACCTTGACGCTGTGGTTGTGGACCGTCACCACGGCATCGACGCCGGAGGTCTTGAGCAACTGGGCGTAAAGGAGGCTCGTGAAGGCCTGGCCGTCGAACTTCTTCAAGTCGATGTCCGGGCGATCCTTCTCGAGGGGACCAATGCGGTGCGGGCCGCGGTCCTGGGCGCTATAGAACAGGTCAGGTTCAACGAGCACCACCTGCTCGGCACCGTTGTCCTTGGCGGCGCGGGCCAAAATGCAGTTACGCATGGCGTAGTCGTTACGGCTGCGTTCGTGGTTCGAGACCGAGCAAATCAGGACGATCTTGCCTTCGAGACGGCGGCCGATATGTTCCATATCGTCCACGTCCAGCCCGTAGCGGGGGCAGAATTCGGAGTTAGCGAAGGTCTTCAGGGAGACCACGTCGGAGATGTCTTCACGGAGGCCGATGTACTGGGCCATGTCGATGGCGAACGGGTCATCGGTGAAGTTGCCGGTCACGATAAAACGATCTGACATTTTTGCGCCTTGAAATTGAGGGTTGAACCTTTAGGTTTGGCACAAATATAGTTAGAAATGCACCATGTTTCAAGTTTTCAGAGTCCCGTCTGTTCGGTGCCACCCCCAATTTCTTCGCCATTTTCGGGAGTAGCGACAGAATCCATCAGGCAGCGTATAGAACCGCGAGTATCCGACATCCTTATATCTCGGCTATGTTCTATAGCAATAAGACTCGAGCCATCATTTTTCCAAATAATGCCAATCGTATAAAGATTCACCGACGGCATCATGGAAAAGCCGTATTCATCTTTTACCCGCGATTTATTACCCGGGTACGTATGGAAACTCCATGCGTCTACCGCCATTAGAGGCTCATAATTATATGTGAAAGTCGCCGAATCCAAACAAGTAGCATCCAGAAGCACCTTCATTTCTTCGGGAGTCGGGACATGCCACCCCGCTGGGCAAATATCAGCCCGCATTGCCGCATTCTTATAATAAAGCCGCCCGAACTTGTCACAGAATTCCTCGCTACCATCATAGCACATGCTCAACGAATCACCCGTATTAAAATTCAGATTCTGAGCCATCCAGGTCTGCGTACCGATAACGACCGTCTTATAAACATGACCATCACGAGGATCCACAAGCTCGCCATAAGGAATATTCGGATTCAAAAAATCTGACAAGTTCTTCTTTTCTACAACAGGCGTCATATGGCTCACAGTACCCACTGCCCCTTCCTCGTTTTGAACGCACCGGACACCGACTCCAAGAACGATGGAAAAACTATAACCACTTCCATAAATACTAAGTCCATCGGGACTGAGCGAATAAACATCCGAATAGGAATCGTTGCCCATATCATCGGGATACGGGACATAAGAGAAATTCTTTTCCATTCCATCCCCTTCCTGAGCCGGCGTTGGCTCCAGAGAGAAACCAAACGCATCCCGATAATTTCTTTTTGCATGACTCCAGGCACCATCTTTTGCCAACAAGGTAGGCGCTATTTTACGACCAATGGCCGCAAAAAGACGCTCCCAATCCGACACCGTGGAAACATGCCACCCATCAGGGCAAACGCCCTGCACAGGCAAAATTGCATCACATTCAGCACGAGTCTTGCAGGCTGAAACCGTATCGAACATCACTTTCCGCCCATAGAGGCGTCCATTCCCCTTGCAGTTATTCGCCTTTATGCAGAAACTACCTTCTGATGCAAAGTTGAGGTTTTCGGCCATCCAAACCTGATCGCCAATTTTCACGGTCTTGTAGACCTGGCCATCACGGGCATCCACAAGTGTATCATAGATACAATTGTCTTCCGTTGCAGTTCGGCATGGTTGAAGAAGAGAACTTTCCTCATCGTCCGTAAACCACTCCGAATAAGCTCCTGACGGTGCAGAGCTATCACTAGAGTCATCCGCGCAAGCAATAAGCAAGCATACGATAAATGTAACTATTCCGAAAATCCTAAGCATTCTTCAAACTCTCTTCGATTGTCTTCAAAACGTATTTCACTCGACCACACTCTGACCGTGGTATCCAGAGTATAGCTATTCCACCCATCTTCAAGATACATGAAGTCCACATTTTCCTGACGGCACGTTTGTTCTGAAATATTTTCTACATGATATCTGTAGGGGCATTTCTTTCCAGCATATTCTACATCCAGAAAAACCTTAAACCGGCTAAAAAAAATCAATTCGAAATCGACATTCGATATAACAACTTTTTCTCCTCCCACCGTAAAAGTCGCTTCCGTTTCGGATCTTGAATCCATTTGGATGTCAAGTGAAGACAAATTGTACGGATAAAATTTGGAGAAATACCCTGCATGAATCGCATTCGGGGCCCCACCTTCCTTGTAATAAATCGAAAAAAGCAGGTCTTCCACAAAGGATGTCCGGAAAAAATTATACCCAGGATTTTCTACGGTATCTTGTAAAAGTCGGTTTTCCGAAAAAGTCCAAAAAACAGCGTGATTTTCAAATGGGGAATTGACATAACCCCTAGGGCTATCTAAATACTGGCTTACATAACGCCAAGTCCCCTTAATCCCATCATGTTTCGGAGACCAAAATGTTGTTACCACGGCATTATCATCTTTAGTAGACGAATAGCCCAAAGGGATTTCATTCATCGTATAAATTTCATTTGAACGCACATACAACGAGTCACCCCGAATGCTATACTTGGATGAAACCTGGGCTTTGATTTTCTCCAAATGCCACGACATGTTAAGCGAATCCGTCCCACCACAAAAACCATAATCAATCCACCGCAAAAAAGAAAATGTACTGTCCGATTCGTTCAAGACAAAACTTCCACACTCAGCATCACTTCCATCGAGCGGGGTTGACAAGCACAGCGTAGACGCGACGACACCACCAGCATCATCATTGCCACCGGCATTACTGCTCGAGTCGTCGCCACAAGCGCAAAGGCCTATCAGGCTCCCTCCAATCAACCACGTCAAAAATTTGTTCATTGCCCCCAATCCTTTATCATGCGATAAATATAAATCAAATCGGTTCTAATTAAAATAACCTTGTATAAAAGACATTATGGTAAATTTATGTAAAAACAAGCGCAGCAAAACATTTTGAAAAAACAATTCAAAAGCCTATGGATATATTTCCATAGGCTTTTTTATAAAACAAGTTGATTCTAAACTAAGCTATGCGAAGTTTATAAATCAATAACCCTGTCATTTTGCAGCAACTGCTCAAACGTCTGGCGCTCGCGAATGACCTTGAGTTCACCGTTGGTGTACATCGTTTCGGCGGCGTAGCGGCGGCTGTTGTAGTTGCTGCTCATGGCCGCACCGTAGGCGCCGGCATCATGGAGAATCAGCAAGTCGCCGACCTTGGCCTTCGGGAGCTTGCGGGTCACCACGAATCCACCTTCTTCCTGCGTGAACACGTCACCGGATTCGCAGAGCGGGCCTGCCACAACGGCATCAACCGTTTCGTTCAATTCGCGACCGTCGCGAGCAATAATGGAAATGCCGTGATAGCTGCCGTAGAAACTCGGGCGAACGAGATCGGTAAAGCCGGCATCCACCAAATAGAACAGGTTGTCGCCCTGCTTCTTGACAGCGCGGATTTCGGCCATCAGGTAACCGCTCTCGGCCACCAGGTAACGGCCCGGTTCCACTTCCAGGTGCACATCGTGGCCGATGCTCTGCTGGATGTTCTTGCGGGCCTTGTCCCACAGGTCGTAGTAGGCCTTCACGTCGATGCGGTTGCCCTTTTCTTCTTCGTGGTAAGGAATCGGGAGGCCGCCCCCTGCACTGATGGTGCGGAGGTGAGAACCCAGGCGGCGGCTAGCGTCCACCATCGCATCGCAAACCTGAGCGAGGTGTTCGAAGTCCGTGCCGGAACCGATATGCATATGCAGGCCGGTAATCCACATGCCGTTGCTCTGTGCTAGCTTGATGCAGTCCTTGATCTGTTCGTGCCAGATGCCATGCTTGGAAAGGTCGCCACCGGTGTTGGTCTTGCGGGAATGGCCGTGGCCAAAGCCCGGGTTCACGCGGATGGTGAGTTCCGACTTCACGCCGAAATCAGCAAGCTGCTGGATCATGTCGGGCGAACCGACGTTCACGGCGATGTTGTGTTCCTTCACAAGTTCGAGAGCGTCCTTATCAAAGATGTCTGCGGTGTAGACGATTTCGGGAGCCTTGCCCTTCTGAACTCCGCCCTTGAAACCCGCCTTGAGGGCGCGGACGATTTCGCCAGCAGAGACGGCATCAACAACGCAGCCGAGCTTACGGATGAGCGAGACGATGGAGAGGTTCGGGCATGCCTTCTGGGCAAAGCGAACGGTGTCAAAAACCTGGACATCCTTCACACACTTTTCGATAGTGGCGCGGTCATAAATCCAGAGGGGGGTGCCGTACTGTTCAGCAGCCTTCACAAAAATTTCTTGGGGAATAGAATAGTTTGCCATGAGGACAAATTTAGTTTTTAGACGAGAGACGAGAGACGAGAGACGAGAGAATGAAAGCTAGAAAGAGCCGTCCTCGAGCTGATCTGCCGCGGCTTTTACACAAAATGAAAAAGGTCTCGGAAAACCGAAACCCTTTCATCTTTTTCTGTGGGGCCGAAGGCCCATCCTCTCGTCTCTCGTCTGTAGCGAGCTTGCGAGCGTTCACTCGTCTAGATTACACGTGCTTGATTTTGTTGTCGCCGGCATCCCAGTTCTTGCCGTCGCATACGAACTTGTATTCGTAGTCGCCAGGAACGAGGGCAATCTTTGTTGTCCAGAGGCCGGACTTCTTGTCCTTCTTGAGCATGTCGACATCGACAGCCCAGTTGTTGAACGTGCCAGCGATAGACACGGTGCTTGCAAGCGGGCAATCCGCGATGAACTCAACGGTAACCTTCTTGGGAGCAGCGCTCGTAGCGGCAGCCTTGGACGTTGCCTTGGGGGCGGCAGCCTTTGCAGCGGGCTTGGCAGCAGCCTTCTTAGCCGGGGCGGCCTTGGGGGCAGCCTTCGGGGCGGCAGCGGGCTTAGCGGCAGCCTTCTTTGTTGTTGCTTTAGAAGCAGTTGTTTTTGTCATGATTATCTCCTTTCATCTTAGTACAAGTAAAGGTAGCAAAAAAATGTATATTTGCAACATGCTCAAGCAAATTATCGCACCCAGCGTCCTGAACGCAAATTTCCTCGAACTCGGCAAAGGTCTCCAGGCCATCGAAAACGGTGGAGCCGGTCTTGTTCACCTCGACATCATGGACGGGCACTTTGTCCCGAACATCAGCTTTGGCCCGGGCATTTCTGCCTGCGTCGGCAAGGGCACCAAGCTCCCGCTCGATTGCCACTTGATGATCGAGAGCCCAGAAAAGTACGTGGGTGAATTTGCGAAGGCCGGTGCAAGCATCATCAGCGTGCACGCCGAAACCACAAACCACCTTGACCGCTTGCTGCACCAGATTGCAGAACTCGGCGTGAAACCTGCCGTGGCCATCAACCCGGCAACCCCGCTCGAAAGCATCAAGTACGTGCTCGACATCGTGGACATGGTACTCATCATGTCGGTGAACCCGGGCTTCGGCGGCCAGAGCCTCATCCCCTACTGCCTCGACAAGATTCGCGAGCTCCGTCAGATGAAGCCGGAACTCAACATCCAGATCGACGGTGGTGTCAAGCTCGACAACATTCTCGCCTGCAAGGAAGCCGGCGCGAACATCTTTGTGGTCGGTTCCGCCATCTTCGGCAAGCCCGATCCCGAAGCCGTGTGCCGCGAATTCGTGAAGAAAGTGATTGGTGATTAGTGATTGGTTGTTAGGGTACTGGCACCATTTATTTGGTAGCGCTTTTCACCATCACGGATAATCACGCTGTTGCGCTCCCTCTGTACGAAGGGGGCGTTTTGCTTTTGGGCCGCACCCGGGAGGGCACGCGGGATAGCAGATGATTTTACACTGTTATCCACAACAAAACTTCCGATATAGACGCCTTCATCTGGAATCTTCACCTTATTTGCAAAATGAATTTTTTCCGAGCAATGAACATCTCCACAAACTTTCAGATACGCGCTCATTGTGCCCTCATAGCCGTCTATCTTCCTCTCGATTACAATTTCGTTGTTGCCGTCAAAGGTCATCACCGTATCGGCGCCCTTGATTTCAATTTTACGGCTATGCACGTTCCTGAAGTCGATGGAATCCGGAAGCGGAACATTATAGCTAAACAAATCAATGGCATTGGCACCATCGCGAGGTTTAAGATATCCTATGTGTATTTCGAGCGAAGCCATCACCTCTCGCGTCAGGTTTCCAAAGCCCACGTTCTGAATGCGCAATTTCGCACGTAAAATTCCGTCGCTCCCCACCGTATCGCTCAGCCACGATTCGCGCAATACAAAGCGGTAGCCCAAGTGGTCGTTGATGTACTTGAATCCCGAAAGCGAATCGACACGCGCCGGGTCGTAATCGAAATCCTTCTGCGTGAAGGGCGTCTTTTTCCAACTGTCAATCAGGTTATTGTTCCACTGGATGTTCAGATAGCTCGTATGCGTGCGGAAGCCCTCGTAAGAGAGGAATTCCGGAGTGTTGATGACTTCGTAATTGTCTGCCGTCGTGAGCGCCTCGCCACCGTAAGGCGTATTGATGCCGTACTTCTCGAGCCAGGCCACGCCCTCTTCGCGGCAGATGGAAGTCGCGCAGTCTGCACCCCACGTGCCGTAATCGTACTGCGTTCCCAGATAGCCGTCGTTGAACATTCCCACGCGGTACATGGTGTCGCCCTTCGCCTTCGCGATTTCGGCAAACTTCTCGCCGTCAATATGGAAATCCACGCCCCAGTCGTCAAAGCCAAGCACCTTCGCCGAATAGTTACCCGTGCGGGTCAAGATTTTCAGTTCTGGTGGCGTGCTACGCAACATCAAGTTTGTCGCCTCGGCAATACGGTCATAAGTGATATTCGTATCGCTGTGCATCTCGCCGTAGGCTCCGTGCATCCCCATTTCTAACGCCACAATCACATCGGTATTTTTCGAAAGCACAGGAGCAAGCTGTTCCACATGGCGCATCACCCACTCGTGATCCGGAGTCACGTTGCTACGCCCATTATACCACGGGTCGTAACAGATGCGCACGATGGCAAATCCCCTGTTCGCGCGGATACTGTCAAGCGATTCCTGCAATACGTTCAGAGCATCTTCAGTCAAGTCCTGGCTCACGCCACGAATCGTATCCCCGCTTGCCGAATCAATTCCCAGCCATGCATTACTGCTGAATTCCGAAATTTCCGCGCGCAGATGCAGCAACTTGGCATACGGCTTTTCAATCGGCTTGCCGCCCGAAGGTTTTAAATGCAGCACCTGCGGCGTATAAAACCCGCGGTCGAAATTGTCAAGAGTCGCCATCGCATCGGTCGTGTCGACATTCTGCTTCACAAGGCCCGCCGCCAAAACCGGTGCATGAAAAAGCACAAGCGACAACGCTGCCAGTGCAGCAACCCTCATATTGAAAAAACGGATACGAGAACGTCTCATATCCGTAATATATACTTTTGCTTTGACCGATGTCAAGATTTCCGGATATTACCAGTCCTTCGCGGGTCTTGCTTGTCCGCGGAGGGGCTTCCAAGGTTTGCGTTCGCCGTTCTGCTCGTCGAAATCCTTCAGGAGCTGTGCAGCCTCTTCGGGAGTCATCTCGCCCATCTGCACAGGCTGTTCCTGAGGTTCCTCGCCTTGGCTGTCGCTTGAGCCTTCTTCGGGTTGCTGCGGCTCGGGCTGTTCGCCGTTGCTGTCGGAGCTTTCACCCTGGCTGCTGCTCGATTCGCCGTTCTGGCCGCCTTGCTGGTTCTGGTCATCACTTCCGCTCGAAGAACTTTCTCCCTGGTTCTGGTCCTGCTGATCCTGGTTTTGGTCTTGGTTCTGCTGGTCCTTATCCTGGTCCTGATTCTGATCCTGGTTCTGATCTTTATTCTGGTCCTGGTTGTTATCCTGGTTCTTGTCGTTCTTCTTGTTCTCGTTCTTCTGCTCGTCCTTGGCCTCTTTGATGCGGTCGAGGAGCATTTGCAACTTCTGGTCGTTCGGATAGTATTGCAGGCCCTCGTTGCAGGTAATTTCGGCACTGGGCAGGCGGTTCTCGATGTACTGGAAAGCCGCATCGCTGTAGTAGGCGCTCGCAGACTTCGGCGCCGCAAAGGCCGCCGCGGACAATAACAAAACCGCTAAAACAAAAAGCATTGACTTACCAACGGTCACTTCGGCAAGCTCAGTGACCTTACCATAAACATTCTCTCGTCTAGCCATCAGATCACCTCCAGGTCGTTGTCGGTGTTGCTGGCGTCAATCTTGGCCTTGGGCTTGCGGCCGGCCTTGATTTCGATGACGTCGTCGATGCGCTGCACGTGGCCGTTCAGCTGGCCCGCGGTCTCGTCTTCGGCAATCAGGTTCTCGAGCATCTCCTTGCCTTCGGCGTACTTGCCGTCTTTGCAGAGCTGGAGCGCCCGCGCCAGAACTTCCTTCGCTTTCTCGGAAAGCGGCGGCTGTTTCTGGTCGTTTTCCTGATTCTGGTCTTGGTTCTGTTTTTGCTTGTCGAGTTCTTCTTTCAGCTTGCGCTGCACAATTTCCACGTTCTTTTTTGCGTTCTCGAAACCGTTGTCGAGGTCGATGGCCTTCTTGAGGTAGGCGACCGACTCGCGCCACGCGGCAATGCGTTCACTGCCCTCGGCGGCCTTCTCGCCCATGCGGAAATGCGTGTTCGCCAAGTTGTAGGCTGCCTTCGCGGCCATCTTCTTGTCCGGCATGCGCACGGCACTCTCGAGTTCCTTCTTGGCCTCTTCGTAATTGCCGAGTCTGTACTGGCACGTACCGATATTGTAGAACAAAAGCGGGTTCGCGGGTTCAGCCTCGCGGGCCTTCATGTACTTTTCAAGCGCACCGGCGTAGTCGCCATTCTTGAACAATTTATTGCCGTCGTTAATCGGGCGCGCCCACAGGCACACCGACAGCAGACATACAAGTAGTACAAATAATCGCATCAATGACCCTATCAGGTAATATCTTTTTTTTACACGGAGAATATACAAAATCTAGGTTGCAAAAAACAAGAAAGTCCGCCGGGCAGGCGGACTTATTTTCCCATTTTATAGAGGTTTTCTTTAATACGGCATTGATGCAGAACTCATGGCCTCGGGCATTGAGGCGGAAGTCACGGGGAAAGGCGTCGACGCCGAAGACATGGTTACACCGCCTTGTGCGTCGAACGGGTCTTCTTCATCGTCTTGCACATTGAAGTACCCGTCTTCGCCGTCCATGTCCGGACAAACCGTATAGCACTTACCATTCAAGCTATTTTCGCATACAGAGTAGCATGATTGCATAGATGCGGAAGACATGGATTCGCTGCCTTGTCCGTCAAACGGGTCGTCTTCATCGTCTTGCACATTGAAATACTCGTCTTCGCCTTCCATATCCAGGCAAACCGTTTCGCATTTGCCATCCAAGCTATTTTCGCATACAGTGTAGCACGATTGCATGGAAGCAGAGCTCATGGCCTCGGGCCTCAAGGCCGAAGCCACAGGGAATGGCATCGATGCGGAAGACATGGATTCACCGCCTTGCGCACCCAACGTGTCGTCATCATCGTCCTGTACCTTGAAGTGCTCGTTTTCACCTTCCATATCGAGGCAAATCTTCTGGCACTTCATATTGTCAAACGGATTAGCGACAGTGTCATTCGGAGAAATATTCTCTAACGGATTCGTGCATACAATGGAGCACTGCGGGTCTTCTGCCACCACCAAGGAATCACAGCGCGCCTTATAGTAGTAATCCGCCTCGTGCTTCAACACTTCCGGGGTAATGGCCAGACCGAACAGTGGCACAGCGCAGGCAACCTGGAGCCTTTGGTCATTACAACCGGTTCCATCATTATAATCCCTGAATACGCCGTACAACGATTCACAACGCAGCCGGAACGCCGTAAGGTCCGATTTGCAATCCTTTTTGTCTTCTTCAAACCAATAGTTATTTTCAACCTTTTCTATCAAGACCTCGTCCTTTGTCAACAAAAGACTGGTTTCCATGTAGTATGCGCTACTTCCGGTAAAGAGCATCTGGGTGCCAGATTCCGCTTCATAATAGGTAACGTTGCATCCCTGCCGGCTATAATAAACTTCGCCCGAAGTCTCGAAATCATGGGCTGTTTGCGGCACAGGAATTTGAACGGACGGGTCGTCAATTTCCACTATGCCTGAATCTAACTTTACCTGGCTCTCGGTTTCCAAAGTTCTGTTGCCACCAGTTTCCATAGTCTTGAGGATGCTATCCATGATGGCTTTTTGTCCTGCAGAAGGCTCCTTGAGCAAAGCAGACAGTCTAGTGTCAAGATCGCCAGCCGGTTCCGTCGTCACACCGGCCCCCTCATCCGAAGAACACGCCGCAAACAAGGCAAGCGAGAAAACGAGCCCTATATATTTCTTCTTATTCATGATTTTCCTCCTGCCGCCTTGTCAGCGGAAACAATTGTAAATTCAACCTGTAAACTTGTTCACCGTGCTTGTCTTCACTTGCGATGGCGACGACCTTCTGTCTGAACTTTTCCGCCTCGCACGCAATACGGCGGTACGTATCGCGAGAAATCCCCATAGTGGCGCCCGCGAAGCTGCGATCTTCGACAGGGACGTTATCTATCGCGTCCATCGCCAACTTGGCCATCTGCCTGTGCATGGGGCGCATGGCCGGGGGCACCATTCCCGCGACGCCCATCACAACCTTCTCGGTCTGCTCGTAATGGTATTCGTCGTGTTTCTTGAGCAACCCCATCTGGATCAGAAAATCGAGAGTCTTCCGGATTTCGGTCGCGCTGATTTCCGGGTAGCAGAGCTTGGACAGTTCCATCGGTTTCGCGCCGGGATTCATGGGAGCGAGTTCTCGCAGCACCGGGTTGTACCATTCGCTAAAGTAGGCGTAGGCATCCGCCGACAGCGTACGCACCTTGTTTTCCTTCGCAAGTTCGCGTATTCTCTTCAACGCGGCATTCTTTTTTGCCTCGTCACCGGAATCGGCGAACACGACCATCTGGGCAAAGTATTCCTTGGCGCTCCCTTCGAGTTCCATTGCCTTAGCGACACGTTCCACGCCCACCTTGGAAAGGCGGGTTTTCCCATCGCACACCAACTTCATGTAATTCGACGAAGAGAACCCCGCCAAATGCGAGAACTCCCTCCACGAGAAGGCGGAACAGCGCTTGCGTTCTTCGTAGAACTCCTGCATGTACCGCCTGTAATCAAGATATTCGTATATTGCTTTCATAGGTTTGACCTCGACAACAATATATCTCTTTCAAAACACAAAATCAACGATTTTAAGTCAAAATCAAAAGATTTTACAGAAATCCTAAAAATTCATACGTATATAACACAAGCCGTGGTATATGCAGATAACGTCGAAAAACAAAAAAAGATCCAGTCAAGAAATTGACTGGACTATTATATTATTCGTTTCATTTTTTGGAAATTAACGCTTTTCCAATTTTTTAGTAAACCCTACATTCACTCAATATCGAATATGTTCATCGGTATCGCATGGCGTTGCTTTGCCACAATTATCTCCAAAACGATAGTGCTAGTTGCGCCTTCCGCAAGAGTCGTCGTGATGCTCACCTTCTTGAGTGTCCCCGGAAGCGGGCAAGAGTTGTCGCAGTATTCGAGCAAGCTCTCGGCGGTAGCACCCTCGACCGGAGCGACCATTTTCACCACACGTTTTGCCTTTTCCGAATAGTAGAGCGTCGGTCTTTTTGAATCCTTGGGAACAAGTTTCCAAAGTTCCCCATCACGGACAGGGGCATTGTAATCTGCAGGCGCTCCCATCTGTTTGTTCACCTCGGCAGGGCCACGATTCGGCACGTTCTGCGCAGGTAAACTTTTTCCCGTCTTGAGGTCAATCGTCTTCATGCGCCCATCATTCTGAATCATTCGCATCTGCATCATACTCGACTTGATTGTCGTGACGGACTTCGACTCTCCTGCAGTCAATACAGCAGTGTTAACAACTTGAGACGGCTGACCTGGGAGCGTCACCGTGGTACGAATTTGCATTTCGCACGTATCTGGGAACATTGACTTTTTCTGGTAGTCAAATATCGATTCCAGGCTTACCGCCCATGAAGGTATCGCAGTAAAAAGCGCGAAAGTAATCACTACGAAAACATTAAAATAAATCTTTTTCATATTCATTCCTTTATAGCAAAGATAGTTCTGTCGTTGAGCGAACGGTTCCATTCACCTTGAACACCAGGAACGAATTCCTCATATCTATACCGTTCCAGTTCACATGCACCAGATTTTGCCCAGCCTGTAGATTCCCCCTAAACAAAGTCCGTATCGGTTCGCCATGTGCATTGACAAGTTTTAGGCTTACGTAGGCATAGGAGTCCATCGTAACCAGCAAACCGTCATCCGTACGCACGATGGGTGGAGTGTTTCCAGAAGACGATCCATTGCCAGGATGGTTCGTGGGATCTGTACCACCGGTACCACTGCCGCTACTGCTGGGTGCAGGATTACCCCACGCCGGAGCATTCCCGTAAAGCAAGTTCCCGGCCGAATCATAAACGCAAACTCCATGGGCCTCCACAAAATTGTGTCCAAGACCATCGTGGGACGGGTCATCAGAAGCATTCCATACATTTTCCCAATTTTGCAAACGCAAGGTAAACTTGACAGGATCGTTCCACATTTGCCCCGGCGCGAGAGTTCCGTTATAATGGGCCGTTGCTTGCCAGCGCCCGTTTCCGAGATTCTGCAACGTCACCGACGAGCAGCCAGACAGATAGTACACATCCAACGCAGGAGTCATATTTCCACCCACGTAGAAATAGTAACGTACATCAATGTTGCCGAGCGAGACATTGCCCGTATTTTCTACCTTGATGTGGACCTCGCTCATCTGGTTATTTTCGCGCTCAATGGCGGCAAGTGCACGGGCACTGGTCACAAGCGACGTCGGGTCTTCCATTTCGGCGCACGAACCACCAATCAAGTTGTAGTCGTTATCCAAGACGACAACACCCACATCCTCATAGAAGCCATCCACATTCGGGACAAGGCCCGAATACGGGTCTACGAAGGACGGGTCGTCGGAGGCATTCCACGGGAAGTAGTCCGAATTGTACAGTCCGAAATGCGGACCATCACCATTGAACACCGTCCCGTTCACCGGGATCTGCTTATTGGGGAATTTCCATTCCACGTAGCCAGTACGCCCACTTTCCAAATGCACTGACGGGAATGTCGACACGTCGTTGGGCACATAGCGATCAACCCTGGCTTGCGAGGCATCCTCGCCACGGAAGTAGTAACGGACGGAGAACCCGTTCACCGGCGAGGAGGATATATTGCGCAGGCGGATGCGCGGACGGAGTGTCGACGTTTCCGGATAGCCTTCGTAGCGCAAGTAGGATTTTATCTTGCGGGCAGTATCCGCAGCGACAACTCCGGCAACCTTGTCCGCGGTACTTGTGCCCCAGGCAATCATCGAGGCCGGAATATCCGCCGTCGAGAGCGCGAATCCACCTATTTCGACACCCT
>JAEEGJ010002464.1_pt1 | contig 94940 bp, 74 predicted proteins | sample 8958761 | NCBI WGS metagenome assembly JAEEGJ01 (sample SAMN16246546, study PRJNA631951) | gut metagenome | biome: gut microbiome; feature: rumen; material: RS-attached | host: Bos | place: Iran: Karaj | collected 2018-10 | reverse complement strand
TTCGCCGCCCTCCGGGCCAGCACTGCTACCATCATCGCCACAAGCGATAAGGCCAGCACATGCGAAGCAGGCAAACACAACTAAAAATTTTGAATCTTGATGCATAGCCCACCCCTTCTTTATTTGGACTGTGACGAAGAAGACATCTCCGTATTCTCGTAAAACCTAACCGGAAAAGTTACAACAGTTTCGCCAGATTTCACTTTTGGAAATTTCCAACGGCCCACAGCCCTTTGGATTTCTCCATCAAATTCAGTATAATCCATTGTTGAAGAAATAATCTTGATGTCTTTAATAGAGCCATCTGCAACAATTGTCAACCTGAAAACAATCTCACCATCAAAGTGTTTATCAGGATTTTTCATTAAATACTTGATACTGTATATATGGCGTAACCCAGGAGTGTAAGATACTAATACATTAAAAACAGATTCTTTGTCCAGCGAACTTTCTTCGGCTACTTGTATTTTTTCCCTATCCGGAAATTCAACAAGACCTTTCGAATTAGGAGGCTTTTTTGCTGACGCATTGGCGAACACCATAGAATCCGCCACATAAACGCCATAAAGAGCAGTCACTCCTGAGTCAATCAGTCTACCGGTATCCCTTAGGGAATCTAATCTCCGCTTTTCCTTTTTCTCAAGGAGATTGCCATCGGGTTTTCCGTCAAAAAACTTTTTCGTGTCCCAGGGGTGAACCAATTTGGGATTATCCTGCTTGGCAGAACCATCATTCCTTTCGGAATCATCACAACCGGCCCACAGCACCGCCGCGGCCATCAGGACAATCTTTCCAAGGCATTTGCTAAAAAGTTTAGCCATATTTTAAGTATAGCAAAAATATTTTCGCGAACAATGGGGTTTTAGGGGCGGAGCCACTAGGCGTGGGGGTAGCGGAAGACACGGCCGTGCCGGGGCTGAAGCGAGGGGGATACCTCCCCCTTCTATATTTTTTCTAAATGGCACGCTTCGCGTGCATTTAGTTCGGCTCGGACATGCTCGTTCAAGCAAGCTTGACTCGCGCGTCACTCGCCTTTTGACGCCTTTGGCGTCCGTGGCTGCGGTTCAAATATGCGAAAGCAAGCTTTCGCGCATTACTCACCTTGCACACTTTTTCTAAATTTACCCGCATGAAAAAATACCACTTGGCCACATACGGCTGCCAGATGAACGAGTACGACTCAGCGATGATTGCCCAGGAGCTCGACATGTGCGGTTGCGTCGAGACGAGCAACCAGGAAGATGCCGACTTTATCATCGTGAACACCTGCAGCGTGCGCGAGAAGGCCGAGGAAACCGCCATCGTCAACATCAGCAAGCTCAAGTACTTGCGCAAAAAGAATCCCGATGTGAAAGTCGTGGTATGCGGCTGCATGGCGAAGAATCGCGGGCCGGAACTTTTGAAGAGGCTACCGAACGTGAGCTACATCGTGGGGCCGGACCAGTACAAGAAAATTCCGGAGCTGTTGCTGGGCGATGCCAAAAGTCCGCTGCACCAGACGCACCACAAGATGTTTATCGACGAGGACCTGAGCGAGAACTACCTGGGCGAATACGCGAAACTCCAGAACGACTTCACCACCTTCGTCGCCATCCAGCGCGGTTGCAACAAGCGCTGTAGTTACTGTATTGTGCCGTATCTGCGCGGGCCGGAAAAGTACCGCGACATGGAAGACGTGCTTGCCGAAGTGCGCAAGGCGGCCGACAAGGGCATTACCGAGGTGACGCTCCTTGGCCAGACGGTGAACGCCTACAAGACGGAAGGCGGGAACTTTGCGGACCTGCTTACGAAGGTTTCTGAAATCGGGGGCATCCGCCGCATCCGCTTTACGAGCCCGCACCCGAGGCACTACACGAACGAGCTCATCGACGTGCTGCTGAACAACCCGAAGGTCTGCCACTACGCGCACATCCCCATCCAGAGCGGCTCCGACGCCATGCTCAAGAAGATGCGCCGCCAGCACAACATGGAGCAGTACCTTTCGATTATCGAGCAGTTGCGTAGCAAGGACCCGTTCTACGGGATTTCGACGGACGTGATTTGCGGTTTCGTGGGCGAAACCGAAGAAGATTTCGAGCAGACGCTCAAGGCTTTTGAAACGTGCCAGTTCGACTCTGCGTTCATGTTCATCTACAGCCCGCGCAAGGGCACGGAATCGTACAAGGAAGCGGAAACGCTCACCGAACAGGAAAAGAACGAGCGCCATACGCGCCTGGTGGAACTGCAGAACGCCATCACGCTCAAGAGGAACCAGATGATGCTCGGCCGCACCGAGGAACTGCTGGTGGAAAAGAGCTCCGTGCGCGACGAGACGGAACTGCGCGGCCGCACCGACAACTTCAAGAAGGTCGTTTTCAAGCCCGAAGAAGGCCACATCGTGAAGCCCGGCGACTACGTGAAAGTTAAATTGGATGATATTAGAGGCTGGACGATTCGAGGAAAATTGACGGAGTGAGGTCAGAAAAATGAACGCAAAGTCGATAATTACCTTACTTGTACTATTTTGTATAAATTCATTTGCCGATACAACATCGGTCAACCTGATTGCCGATGCACAGAAGGCATACGTAGCCGGCAAATGGAAGGACGCCGCGACCGCCTACGAGGCCGCATGCCCCAAGGAACCGGATTCCTCGCGTGCGGAATGCTACCTGTGGAACGTACTCGCGCTCTCGCAGACCGGAAACGCGAAAGACTTCTCCAAGGCCGGCAAGCGCCTCGACAGTCTCATCAGCAAAACTAGCCCGCAGCACAGGGTCTATGCCGACCTGATGATGACGAAGGCCCAGTTCCAGCTGTACCTCGGGCGCCACGCCAAGGCAGCCGAAGCCCTGATACACGCCATCGAGACCTCGCAGCCGCACCAGGTCGTCGTGCTCAAGAAGATTTGCGCCGCCGTGCAGCCGAAGGTCAAGCAGCAGGCGCTGAACGAGGCCTGCGCGAGCCTCGACGAGCCGAGGCCGGCCGCAAGCGTCAAGGATTCCGCCACGGCCCCCGCCCCCGCAGCCCCGGACACGGTCAAGGCCGCCCCCGTGGCAACGGATACCGCCAAGACCGCGCCGGATACCACGGCCAAGGATACGGCGAAGGACACGGTGAAGGCCGCCCCCGCCGAGCCCGCACCTGAGGTCAAGCCTGCACCGGCGGTCCAACCCGAAACAAAAGTTCCCGATAAAGTCGAAAATGCGCCCGCCGAGTCCTGGATTCTGCAGCTCGGGGCCTTCGGCGTGAAGTCCAACGCGGACCTTCTCGTGAGCAACCTCAAAAAACGCGGCATTTCGGCCACCATCGAGGAACGCGCCGGAGAGACGAAGACGCTCTACCTCGTGCAGACGGGGCCCTTCGAATCCAAGGAAAAGGCCGTCGATTTTGGGGCGAAGAAGCTTACGCCGCTCAATGTGGAATTCAGGGCCATCCTGAAAAAATAAATTTGCACAGACCGAAAGAAGATACGAAATTCGGCCAAATTCCGTATTTTTGCGCAATTTCTCTACAAAAAATAGAGAAATTGTTCTATATTTGTGATACCCCAAGCCGGGGTGGTGAAATTGGTAGACGCGCCGGACTCAAAATCCGGTACTCGCGAGAGTGTGAGGGTTCGATTCCCTCCCCCGGCACTATAGGATAGGAGTAAATGCCTAATGTCATTTTGGAGCAAGATTGGATTAACAGTGTTCCTCGCATGCGCGATGTCCTTCGCGCAGTTTGACGACGAACCGTCCGGCGATGAGTCGACAGAGCAGAGCTACTCCTACGGCGACGATCAATCCTCCGATGATGGAGCATCCGTCGGCGAAGCAAGCGCTTCCGGAGACCAGTGGGAAGGTTTCCGCTACGAAGACCTCGGCCTCACACAGTGGGAATTCCAGCAGGCCAAGGAAGAGGGTATCTCCAGGGACAAACTGACCCGTCTCGTTGAACTTGGCGTCCGCATTTCCGAATACCTCCAGAAGCCCTGGAACAAGCTCGGCGTTTCCGAAGAAGACTGGCTCGCCCAGCGCTCGCAGGGCATGGAAGATGCCGATATCGACCGTTCCTACAGGAACAAGTCCGGCAACCAGGGTGCAGCCTACCTTTCTCTCCTGCTCCCCAGCTATTATCAGTGGAAGACCGACCAGTCCACCAAGGCCATCTGGATGGATGTCCTTTGGGTTGCAAGCGTCGGCGCCACGGTTTACCTGGCCATCGACGATCCTAAAGGCGCCTGGTGGTACGGCCTTATCGTCGTGGCCGGTGCCCACATCTGGTCATTCGCCGATGCATTCTTCGGCACGCAGTGGGACAGCAACCCGGATGCAAACCGCTTCAGCTTCGGCATCCTCCCGACTCCCGACAAGGGCGTCCTCGGAGCCTTCCAGGTCAAGTTCTAGAATAGCGACATGCAGCTGGAACTTCTCAAATCCAAAATTCACAGAGCCACGGTTACCGATGCTAACCTCAATTACGAGGGTTCCATCACTATTGCCCGTGACCTGATGGACGCAGCACACATCCTCCCCTACGAAAAGGTGGGCGTGCTCGACGTGAACAACGGCAACCGTCTCGACACGTACGTCATCGAAGGCCCTGCTGGTTCCGGCGTCATCTGCCTGAACGGGGCAGCGGCACGTCTCGTGCAGCCGGGGGACCTCGTCATCATCGTCGCCTACGCGACCATGAGCGAAGAAGAAGCCAAGTCCTGGAAGCCGACCGTCGTCCACGTGAACGCAAAGAACGAAATCACGAACAAGTAGCCCGGACCACAGCTGTCCGAGTTACCTATATTTTCAGCATGCGGTTCCTCTTTCTGACAGTCGCCATTCTTGCGGCATCCGCTTTGTGCGCGGAACCTACCCCCAGCGATTCCTTGTCGGATGGAGATTCCGTAGTCGTGGCCCCCGCGTTCGACGGCATCCCCTGGAACCATACGGTTTTCCCGCGCGAGCGTCTGTTGCGGCGCACCTCCATCGACCCCGCCCTGAGTACCGCGTTCTCGTACTCCGTAAATTTCGTCGGAGGGCCGTTCGGGACGTTCGCCCAGCAAAGCTATCTCGCGCACCTGGCGTATGAATTTTACCCCAATCTCCACCTCTATGCCGACGTAGGGCTCTGGATGCCGCTCTACGCCAACCTGCGAGCAGGAGCCCCTATCCCGAAAGAGGACCTCCGGCAAGGGAAAGTCGAATTCGTCCTACCGGCAATCGCCCTGGAATATAAGCCGACCGACAACTCGTACATCAGGCTCATGTTCGTGAACGAGAACGATGCTATCAAGGCTTACGGGCCGTTCCCTTACTCCTCGTGCTACTGGAGAAATTCTATTTTTTGTCGTTGATGAAGAACACCCCCGTAGCCATAGCCGCCCTGCTTGCGACACTCGCCCTCACAGCCTGTGAAGAGGAAAAGGTCGTCGTGAAGGAAAAGCGTACCTACAAGGGCGATATCGAGGTGCTGAACAGCTGCGGAGAAACCGGTGCGGCCGCGAAGGTGAGAACCTTCTTGCGCGAAAACGGATTCGACGTGGTCAGCTTCGGCAACGACCTGCTGCAGAACTACGACGAGACAATCATCGTGCTGAGAAACCCGGAATGGGAAGGCGCCAAGGCTTTGGCCCAGACGCTCCAGACAAAGAACGTGCTCACCGTCGTAAGCAAGCGTTCGTACGTCGATGCGGCCGTCTACATCGGAAAAGACTTTAATAAAATCATAAAACCCGAACAGGAAGAAACAAATGACAACGAATAAGCAAGACCTGCCAGAGTCCGTAACCATCGGCGCAAGCATTTTGTTCGAGCTGCGCGCCCAGAACGTGCAGCTGATGGACCTGCGCGGAATCAAGGACGTGACGGACTACTTCCTCGTGGCAACCTGCGAAAGCGAAGCCCAGATGCAGGCTATTTTGAATGAACTGCGCAAGGAGTTCAAGGCCAACAAGCTCCCGTCCGTGGGCGTGGAATACAAGGAAGGCGTGCGCTGGGCCGTGTTCGACGCGGGCCTCGACCTGATGGTCCACCTGTTCGAAGAAGAAAAGAGGGGCGAGATTTCGCTCGACCGCCTGTACGCCGACGGCAAGATCGAGACACTCGAAGAAGCAGACTTTGTGAAGAAGACCACCAAGAAGAAGAGCAGTGAAGATGAACTCGTTTGAGCAAGAAATCGCAGAAGCGCTCGCCGCCACCGGTTCCTTCGAGAAGGAAGCCGCACTCAAGCTTATCTCCGTGCCGCCTGATACCAGCCACGGCAACTTCACCATCCCGTGCTTCTCGCTCGCGAAGGTGATGCGCAAGGCCCCGAAGATGATTGCGGAAGACCTCGCCGCACAGGTGAAGCTCCCCGCCGGTCTCTCGAAGGTCGAAGCCGTGAACGGCTACCTGAACTTCTTCATCGACCGTAGCTTCTTGGCGAAGTCGACGCTCGAAGAAATCGCAGCCAAGGGCTTGGAATACGGGCACGCCGCCCCCAACGGGAAGGTCGTCTGCATCGACTTCAGTTCCCCCAACATCGGCAAGGAGCTCGCCTTCCACCACCTGCGCTCCACGATGATCGGAAACTCGCTTTCCCGCATCTACAAGGCGGCAGGCTACAAGGTGGAACGCATCAACCACCTCGGCGACTGGGGCACCGCTTTCGGCAAGCTCATCGTGATGTACCTGCGCGAAAAGCGCCCGACAGACGACGCCACGCTCGATAGCCTCACCGTGAAGGAACTCAACATCCTTTACGCCGCCTTCTCCAAGGCTTCCAAGGAAGAGCCGGGCCTCGAAGACGAAGCGCGCGCCGCATTTACCAAGCTCGAACAGGGCGACGAATTCTACCGCAAGCTCTGGACCGCCTTCCGCGCCGCAACGCTGAAGGAACTCATGCGCATCTACGACATGATGGGCGTGGGCTTTGACCACTACACCGGCGAATCCTTCTTCGAAGACAAGATTCCGGCCATTCTCGACGAACTCCGCGAAAAGAACCTGATGGTGAAGAGCCAGGATCTGGATGTGGTGATGCTCGACGAGTTCGACCTGAACCCCTGCCTTATCCGCAAGAGCGACGGTTCTACGCTGTACGCAACCCGCGACCTCGCCGCCGCCTGCTACCGCAAGAAGGAATACAACTTCGACAAGTGCCTCTACGTGGTGGACCTCGGACAGGCTCTGCACTTCAAGCAGGTGTTCCATGTTTTGAAGAAGATGGGCCGCGAATGGTACAAGGACATGTACCACATCCCGTTCGGCGTGATCCTCCAGATGGTCGACGGCAAGTGGGAAAAGGGCAAGACCCGTACAGGTACCGCGAGCCTGCTTCGTGACGTGATCGAGGCAGCCCAGAAGAAGATTCTCGAATTCATCGACGAGAAGAATCCGGAACTCGAGAACAAGGAACTTATCGCCCGCCAGATCGGCATTTCCGCGCTCACCTTCAACGACCTCAAGAACAGCCGCCTGAAGGACGTACGTTTCGATTGGGATGCCGTGATGAGCTTCGAAGGCGATACGGGTCCGTACGTGCAGAATGCCCACGTGCGCCTCTGCAGTATTATGCGCAAGGCTGGCATTGAACGCGCCGACCTCGCCACCGCAATCAAGGACGTGAACTTCGCCGAACTTGGTGACGATGCCGCTTACAGCCTCATCAACATCCTGTCGAAGAAAGGCAAGAAGATTTTGGACGCAGTCGCCGGAGACGAACCGAGCGTTCTCGCCCAGTACGCCCTGGAAATCGCAGAAGCCGCGCACAAGTTCATCCACGAAGACCGTGTGCTCGGTTCCGCCGAAGAGAAGTCCCGCCTGTTCTTGGTTCAGGCCACGCAGATTGTGCTCGAAAACGTACTCGACCTGCTCGGACTCTTCCCGATCCGCCAGATGTAATACGCGCCACGCCCTCGGCGCGACGCACAACGCCTATAAGCAAAGGCCTCCGGTATCACCGGGGGCCTTTTCAATTTCATCCAGTCTTGTCAGATGACAGCCGTTCGCAAGCCTAGTTGCCGTTGATGCAGCGGACGGAGTAGGCGTTGTTCTTCGCGTTGTTCGGCACGAGCTGGCGCACCATCTGGTCGCTCATGCGGCCCATGGACCAAAGCCAGATGGTCTCGTTCTTGCCGTTCTGCGCAGACCAGAATCCGGCATACTCGCCCATGTCCTCGTAACGGACGATGGACTTGCCGAGCACCTTGCGGAACCCGGAGGAATAGACGGAGAATCCGTATTCGTCTGTGCCGCCACCGCCATGCCAGCCGGTAGTCGCCTTCATCTTCTCGGCAAACTTTCCGCACTTGTCCACGCCATCGTAGCACTTGGTAAGGCCGACGAGCATGTCCATCCATTCGCGGTCACGCGGCAGGTGCCAGCCTTCAGGGCAAGCCTGACGTGCACCTTCCAGGTCGTAGAGGCGGCCGCTGCGGGTGCAGTAGTTGTCCTTGTCCTCATAGCACCAGGAATGGCCTTCGACATTGTAGTTCACATTCTGGGCAAACCATTCGCGGCCTTCCACCTTGATTGTGCGGTAGGTCTGGCCGTCGCGCGGGTCGGTGAATGCGCTCGACACGCTGCGGATATCGGCATGGTGCTGCTGTTCAGCCTTGCGGAACTCGGCGAGGCGTTCGCGCTTGTACTTTTCGCGGCCCTCAAGGTTTGCCGCCCAGTATTCCTGGGCCTTCGGATTCGTGAACTTTATACGCAAGTCGCCGACGGCGTAGGTGTCATCGCCACAAGCGAGGTCGACACCCGCGATGTTTACAATCTGTTCGTCCTTGCCGAAGGTCATGGGCTTGTTGAAGTAGGAAATCCACGCTTCCTTCGACATGTTGCACTTGTTGTAGAAATTTTCCTTCTCGATCTTTTCGGCCGGGACCGTCATGTTACCCGAAACGGAGAAAGCGAACATTCCGTCGTTTACCTTGAAAGACACCGGCTGGACTTCCTTGTAGTGGGTGTACTTGCCCAAGCGGATATTCCCTTCAATCTTTACGGACGTGTAGTCGCCTTCGCCTTCCGCGTTGAAAATCGAATCCCATGTCTTGGGGGGCACGGCCTCGGAAAAAGTCCAGAGGCATGCGACGGATGCAATGATGACAAATCTCGATTTGGAACAGAACATTTCCTGCCTTCTTTGCTTATGTTGCACAACATGAGGAATGTTAGCTTTTTTTGGGCATTTTACAAGGCGCACCTTTTACATTTAACTACATTTTACATATGGCTATGACCCGCTACATTTTACAGATCCACTGCCCCGACCAGAAGGGGCTCATTGCCGGCACTACGCAGGTGCTCGCGAAAGCCGGCGCCAACATTGTCGATTTGCAGCAGCATACGGCAAAAGATATCGAAACCTTTTTCCTCCGCGCCGTCTTTGAACTGGAAGCGGGCGACATCACCGAGGTCAACAAGCACCTCGAAACGCTCGCCCCGCACCTCCAGCTGAACTGGAAGCTGTTCGACACCTCGAAAACCGAGCGCGTCGCTATTTTCGTGTCCAAGACGGACCACTGCCTCTACGACCTGCTCTTGAAGCGCCGCGACGGCGACCTCCCCTGCGAATTCAGCTGCATCGTCGGCAACCACCCCGACCTGGGCCCCGTGGGCGGCACCTTCGGCGTGCCCTTCTACTACGTGCCGAGCAACCCCGACAAGAGCATCCCCGAGAACCGCTTCCGCGAAATCATCGAGGAGACCAAGACCGACACCATCGTGCTCGCGCGCTACATGCAGATCTTGAGCGAAGCCTTCACCGAGGAATTCAAGTACAGGATTATCAATATCCACCACGGGTTCCTCCCCGCCTTCAAGGGCGCAAAGCCCTACCACCAGGCATGGCACAAGGGCGTAAAAATTATCGGCGCCACGGCGCATTTCGCCACCGAAGACCTGGACCAGGGCCCCATCATTTGCCAGGACATCCAGCGCGTGCCCGAGACGGCCAGCATCGACGAGCTGGTGGAACTCGGCAAGGACATCGAGAAGCGCACCCTTTCTGCAGCCCTCAAGCTCTGGCTTGAACACCGCGTATTCGTCTACGCCGGAAGAACCTTTATCCTGTAGGAGTCACCATGAACGAAGAAAATCAGAACGAGAATGTCGCAACACCCGAACAGCCGGTAGAACAGGCCCCGGCAACCGAAACCGCCGAAACCACCGTCGCAAGCGAAGCCCCGACCGCCGTCGCCGAACCCGCAGCCGAAGCTGCCCCGGAAGTTGCCGCCGAGGCCCCGAAGCCGGAATGCGAGGAACCGCAGATTATCATCCAGAAGGAACGCGGTTTCGCCCACTACGTCGGGTTCGCGCTCCTTTGCGTGCTGTGCATCTGCTTCTTCTTCATCCCGGGTATCGCGCTCACCTTCGCCGTGAGCAGGCTCGTACCGCTGCCTGGCGCCGCCGCATGGATTTTCAGCGCCATCCTGAGCTTTGTCATCTGGCTTATCTTCAAGCTCAAGATCAAGGGCTTCAAGAAGTCGTTCTACTGGTACATCGGACTCTGCGTGGTCGTTCTCGCCATCCTCATCGCTATCGAGGTCCTGACCGAGAAGGTCGCCGTGTTCGGAAGCATCGGCGCCCTCCTCATGGGCGGAGCCGCATAAGGATTTTTCCATGAATATCAAAGATCAGTTTGTCCATTTTCTCGTTGAAGCAGGCGCCCTCAAGTTCGGGAGCTTCGTGACCAAGAGCGGCCGCGAGACCCCGTACTTCATCAACACGGGAGAGTTCCGCACCGGCGCCACGCTTTCGAAGCTTGCCGAGTACTACGCTAGCACCTACATGGTCCATTTCGACGGCAAGGCGCAGAACCTCTACGGTCCGGCCTACAAGGGAATCCCCCTGTGCGCCGCCACCGCCATGAAGCTTTCCGACGTGTACGGCCAGAACCTCACCTTCACCTACAACCGCAAGGAAGCGAAGGACCACGGTGAAGGCGGAATGCTCGTCGGCTACAAGTACGCCGAGAAGACGAACGTCGTCATCATCGAGGACGTGATTACCGCAGGTACGAGCGTGAACGAGACGATGCAGGCCCTCTCGAAAATCGAGAACGCGAACGTCATCGGCCTCCTCATTTCCGTCGACCGCAAGGAAAAGCTCGAAAACGGCAAGTCCGCGCTCCAGACGGTGCAGGACGAATACGGCATCGAGGCCCACTCCATCGTGAACATCAACGATATCATCGCGTTCCTCGAAAGCGAAGAGAACCGCAAGGCAATCAACGCTCCCGAAGGAATCCTCGACAAGGTGTACGCCTACCGCGAAAAGTGGGGCGCCAACTAGGCCCTTGCCACCCGTTGGGGGAGAACCGTGTTTAGGAAGCTTGCCACATTGTGCATTGCGGTGTGCGCCCTTGTCGGGTGTGGACCGTCGTACCATTGGAGCAAGTCGCATCCGCTTTACAAGCAGCCCCCCTATAGTTCGCTTTCCATCAGCGGGACGCAGAGCGCATTCGTGCTGACGCGTTCCAAGTGGTTCGCGAAAAAGCTCGAAATCGCGCCCGAGAGCGTTCAGGTGCAGGTGACATCGTTCTGCGAGCGAGCGTTCCTGGACGAAATGAAGCGAGCCTACCCCGCGCTCAAGGAAATCCCCGACGCCACGCTGAACGCGTTCCCCGAAGAGAGCCAGAAACTCGATGACCGCATCTTCATCAAGGGGCATTTCCCGGAACAGGGAATCGCCGTGAAGGATGCCGACGGTTCGACTCCCGCGCTCGTGCTCATCATCCACGAGTTCATCATCGGCACCGACCAGAAACGCGAGCTCTACTACGACTACGACCTCATCCACAAGGAAAGCGAGGAGAAGCCGACCTCCAAGAATCTGAGCGCCATTTTCTCGTACACGCTCTGGGACAACGAGAGGCAGCGGCCGCTCTTCAGCGCGGTCGAAGAGATCCAGCAGCCCATCGTAAAACTCACGATGGACGACATGAAGTCGCTCATCGCCGCCGCCGCGCGCAAGGTTCGCGTGAGCCTGTACGAGGGGGCAAGGCAATGAGACTTCTAAGGGTCACATTCCTCGCGCTCTTCGCCCTTGCCGCAACGTGCCTTGCGAAGGATGTCTACTTCAACAAGCACCCCGTGCTGTGGGAGAACGCCGACATCCTCATCTGGACTCCCGACGCGCAGAGCCCCGTAGACCCCCGCGAACTCTGCCTCTCGCTCAAGCGCAACAACTCGGGCATCGGCGAACCCAAGTGCCGCCTGTATGGCGAATGGGAACGCGACACGGTCGCCATGCACTACGCGCAGTGGCTGCAGAAGAACATGGACCCCGCCCTCGGCGAGGAATACCTGCATATCCGCCACCCGGCGCTCATGGCCAAGGTGCAGCAGCTCGAAGACAACATCGTGCTCTACCTGGCCGACAACGGCAACCGCATAAACGTCGCCATCTTCGACGAGACATCGACGAACCCGAAGGTGGCAGGCTCGGTCGCGAAGAATGCGGACAAAGTAGCACTCGGCGACGAAATCGCGAGCACCTTCTTCTCGGGAAAGACCAAGCGTAGGCTCTCGAAGGCGGAGCGCAAGAAGCTGATGGACGAACCCGACGACCTCTACCAGGAAGTACCCAAGTTCCGCGCATGGGGCGGCCTCGCGATAGGCTACTCGCAGGCACAGATTCCCCTTACGCCCTACACCTGGTACAAGAGCCACGTCGAGAGCGAAGTGCGCAACTACCGCATCACCAAAGATTCCGTGAGCCTCTGGAACTTCATCGAGGATTCCGACCCGCTGCTCAACGCCTACTTCGGCGGAATCTGGTACGGGTTCATCGGCCTCGAACTCCAGTACCGATTCGCAAAGCACAAAGTAAAGACCGATGACGACGACCCCGTCTACGACGAACTCGACCACTGGAACTTCTACCAGCACGAAATCGGCCTCAACGCGCTGTTCTCCAGGACCTACAATATCAAGAGCTGGCTCGACATCAGCCTGCTCCTCATTCTCGGATTCCAATACAGCTTCTTTGTCGAGGACATCGCGCTCAACGACGACGTGAAGGAACCCTCGCGCGCCTACAAGGTCCGCATCCGCTTCGAGGAAGCCTACAAGGGCGGAGTCATCGCGGGAGGCTCGCAGTTCGTATTCAAGAAGCACTACGGAATCGGCATCCGCACCGGGATTTCGACGCGCGGACGCGACATGTACGTGGACCCGACCCCCGACGCGGCCGCAGCGCCCACGATTATCGGAGGCTCCACCATCGACTGGTTCATAAGCCTCGGGCTCGAATACCACTTCTCGCCGTTCTAGCCCTCTAGCCGATGCATGCACCATCCGTGCCTTCGGTTCGGAGCTTTTAGCAGGCATTTTGCAAGGTGCGTACCTATAAGGCAGCGCCAAAGCAGTATTTTATAGGCACCTTAGTGAGTCAAACAGCATAAAAAAGATTCCTTCAAAGCCTACAGGACACAAATGGTACCTATAAAAGAAGGGCAAATGGTCATTTTATAGGTACGATTTTCCAGAATTCGGCTCTGAGAAAAGAGAATCATTGAATTTTGTACCTATAAGAGAGCAACAAGTGGCGTTCTTATAGGTACCCATTACAAAACGTCCTTTCCCGCGCACCTATAAATGGAGCCAAAAGACCTGTTTTATAGGTACCCGCAAACAAATACCTATCGTTATTCGATAGGCTTTTTAACATGGCAGCCTTATTTTTTCTATTTGCACTCCTTTGGAGTGCATTTAGCTAGGCTCGGCCATGCTAAAACAATAAATTGTTTTATCGCGGCTCTCGCCATTTGCTATCTTTGTGCCCACTATGAGCGAAGAAATACAAGAAGAAAAGAAAGAAGAAGTAAATCCGTTCCTTACGCCGGTCAATATCATCGAACCCAAGAACAAGCTCCCCGACTACACTTTCGACATGCTGCCCGACGAACAGAAGGGCATTTTGCAGAAGCACGGCTGGACCCAGCTCATGCCCGTCCAGAAGAAGACCATCCCCTACATGCTTGCCGCCCGCGACATGCTCGTGCAGTCCAAGACGGGTTCGGGCAAGACGGGCGCCTACGTGCTGCCGCTCCTGCAGGTCATCGTCCGCGACCACATCTATCCGCAGGCGCTGATTCTCGTACCCACCCGCGAACTCTGCATCCAGGTGGAAGACGAAATCGAGAAACTCTCCGAAGGCACGGGCATCCGCTCGGTCGCCATCTTCGGCGGCGTCTCCTACGAACCGCAGCTCAAGGCGCTGCGTGCGGGCGTCCACATTATCGTCGCGACCCCGGGACGCCTCATGGACCACGTGCAGCGCGGCAACGTCGACTTCCTCGACATCCGCGACCTGATCCTCGATGAAGCCGATGAAATGCTCTCGATGGGTTTCTACCCCGACATGCAGAAGATCCGCCGCTACCTGCCCAAGGCTATCTCGTGCACGATGTTCAGCGCGACGATCCCGCAGACGGTGAAGAGCCTCGCACGCGAATTCCAGCGTCCGAGCGCAGAATTCCTCTCGCTCAGCTACGACAAGGTCATCGCGAACAACCTCGAGCACTACTGGTACCCCTGCGACGTGATGGACAAGGATTCCATGACCATCAAGGTGCTCGAATACTACAACCCCGACAGCTGCATGATCTTCTGCAACAAGAAGAGCGACGTGAGCTACCTGGAACAGGTGCTTTCGGGCTACGGCTTCAAGGTCGGTGCGCTCAGCGGCGACGTGGCACAGGCCATGCGCGAAAAGACGCTCACCGCCTTCCGCGAAAAGAAGCTCAAGATTCTCATCTGCACCGACGTCGCTGCACGCGGCATCGACGTGGACCACGTGACGCACGTGATCGTTTTCGACCACCCCGCCGACCACGAAGTGTACGTGCACCGTAGCGGCCGTACCGCCCGTGCGGGCAGGAGCGGCCTTTGCATCTCGCTCATCACGCCGGTCGAAGAAATCGAAATCAGGCAGACCGCGGCGGACTTCGGAATCAACTTCATCAAGAAGGAAGTTCCCACCGACGAGGAAATCGCAAGACGCGTAAGCGACCGCGTGCGCGTATCGCTGGAACAGGAACGCAGGCACTTCGGAGGTCAGAAGGCCACCGAGCGCATCAGCCGCATGCTCCCGCTCGTGAAGGACCTCGCGAACGGCCCCGTAGAGGACCAGATGCTCCTCGCGTACCTGGTGGACAAGTTCGCCTGGAAAAGGTGATTCAGGTTTAGGTAAGTAAAATGGCCAAGATCAAGGTAAAATCCGCAAAGGAAATCGAACTCATCCGTGATGCCGGAGCGCTCGCCGCCGAGACGCTCATCCGCGCGGGCGAAATGTGCAAGCCGGGAGTCTCCACTCTCGAAATCGACGAATTCATCGGCGACTACACGCGCGCCCATAAGGGCATCTCCGCCTGCATGGGCTACCACGGCTACCCGCGCTACGCCTGCATCAGCATCAACGAGGTCGTGTGCCACGGAATCCCGCGCGCCGACACCATCCTCAAGGACGGCGATATCGTGAACATCGACATCACTACCATCCTTTCGGGCTACCACGGCGACACGTCCGCCATGTTCTGCGTCGGCAAGGTTTCGAACCTCGCGCAGGAACTGGTCGACACTGCCAAGTTCTGCATGGAAGAAGGCATCCGCGCGGCAGGCGAACCGAACGCCCGTTTCTCGGACATCGGATGCGCCATCCAGGATATTGCCGACGAGCATGACTTCAGCGTGGTGGAAGACTACTGCGGCCACGGCATCGGGCGCGGATTCCACGAGGAACCGACCGTGCTCCACTTCCGCAATTCCGAACGCACGCCCTTCATCGAGGTCGGCAACGTGTTCACCGTGGAACCGATGATCAACGTCGGCCGCCCGGGCACCAAGACGCTCAAGGACGGATGGACGGCAGTCACCCGCGACGGAAGCCTCAGCGCCCAGTGGGAACACACCATCGCCAAGACGAAGAACGGAATCGAAATCCTCACGCTGCCGCGCTAGGGCGCCACGAGGAGAGGATATCGAGATGTCGTTTCTAGGGAACCTCCGGGACAGGGCTGTCGAGTCCATCATCCGCAAGAACGAGACGGTTCTCCGCTTCGGCGAAATCCAGGAAGTTTCCATCGACTCCGAAGCGAGGATTGCCGAGGTCCGCATTATATTGCGCGGCGAAACCGAGCCCACGATGTTCCGCGGCTATTACGGCTTTGACGACGGAGACAAGGGCACCGAGCTCACCGTCGACAAGATTACCTGCGAAAGGACATGGATAAACGAAGCGCTCGCGATGGCGATGGAAGGCCGCACGCTGCGTTTTGCGATTGCAGACTACAGTGGCGACAAGCTCGCCGGCATCGCCGGCGGAATCGCGAAAATCCTGTTCTAGTTCTTTTTCTTTGTATCTTTAAGCAATTCAGTGAGGTTCCCGCGCGTGGGCAACCTGACATAAAATGAACCGAAGACATTCGATCCTAGGCCCTCGGTAGCCGATGCTCCTATTTCAAGCCCGAATATATTCAGCCACTCAAAAAAGCCCGACACCCTAGAACTCGGCCAACGGGAATCAAAGATGTACATATAGCGGGCGCCAAACGTATATTCCGTTCCCATGGAAATCTCCAAAAAGATGTTCGGAGCAAAACTCGAAGGAGGGAGATCTTTATCTAGATCTTCATCATTTGACGAGGACAGAACATAGGATCCGATTCCTGCACCCGCTCCGACTGTAAGGAAGTGAGAGAATTCCAGACCAATGAACAAATCAAGAAATCCATATAAACCATCGATACTAGCCGTATCGGAATAGCCCGTGCATCGTCCATAGTAATCATCCCAATAGCTACAACCGCTATTCATACGATCAAAGAACATCAGGACTTCCTCATCTTCGACCTTATCCTCGGAAAGAGATTCAATACCAACGCCCGCCAAGCCCTGTATAATAAACCTGACCGAGCCACCCGAACTACTGGACAACGTTTCTTCATCTTTCCACGCCGCATAGCTTGAAGAACTCGAACTCCGGTACGAATACCTGTAAGACGAACTGCTGCTGTATGAATAGATACTCTTATAACTATAGTCTTCTGCTTCGCTATCATCGTCATCGGAATCTTCGTCTTCCAAGACAACCTCCGGCATTTCGTAAGTCCATTCAATGTCCTGATGAGCACGGATTGCATAGGGGAACGGGATTCTTTCATCGCCCACCGTAATCTGCGCGCAGACCGAGACATCCTCGTCGAAAGGAGTCGTTCCCGCCCAGTCCCCGTTGACATAGACCGGGATGCGCTGCGGAGAATTCCCCTGCCGGGCGCTAATCGACACGTGCCCGTTCTTGGGAATCAGCGCCTTGTCGTAACGAACCGTCTTTCCGCGGGCGATGGTCGCCGTGAACTGGGCATCCTCGTAGCATGCATGTTCCAACGAGACGCGGTATCTTCCTGGCGAAAGCGTGTTTTCCAGCGCGCCCGCATCACTGCCAATCTGTACGGCAAGGCCGTCCGCATTACCCAATTTGTCGGGGAACCGCGGATCGATGACGAGCGTTCCGAAATTCGCAATCATTTTCACGCTGAGGCTATACGTGTAGCCAGTCACGTTCACGACCGTGTCGAGATCGAAATACCTGTCGAGCACGAACGTGAACTTGTGGTTCCCTTCGGAGAGTTCCACATTGCAAGGCGTGCTATGGCAGTTCGGTTGAGGGCGTCCATCCACACTGAGGAGTGCGCCCACCGGATTCGAAGACACCTCTATCAGCTGCTTCTTGACCTTGGACGACGACCACTGACGACCCATCGACACATCCGAAAAGCCTTCATGGCCTCCATCGTTATAGCTGCGGGCGTTCACCGTGACTGCACCGGGAATGGTCCCGAAAAGCATGGCGGAGCGGCCCTCGATTTCGGCGAGCAGCTCTTCCACGGAACGGTTCTTGCTCGTGTAGTTCGCAAGCATCTTGCCACTAGCCGTCTCGTAGAGTTCGACCGTAAGGGTCAGGTCCGACCCGAACTGCCCCACTCGGGCCTGCGCCACGTAGTCCGCGGAGATGTTCTTGCCCGTCTGGACCAAGCATTCGCCTTCGCATTCCTCCAGCGTGCTTCCCGGCGGAAGCATCGTGAGGATGTTGTCGCGCGTCATGATGACAAAGTTGTTGTATGTGGGCAGAACTTCAATCGCCTTGGAACGCAGCTTGTCCGTGAGGAAGATTCTCTCGCCCTTTGAAATGGAGGTTCCCAGGGTAACGGTTTCGAGTACGGCCACAAAAACGTTACGCGCCAAGGACGGCACGGCAAGCGCCGCGACCATGAGCGAAAAAAGAACTATCGAACGAAATCGGCCCATTTGCTAACAAAAATAAACAATTCACGGCCGGATTTCAATGATGCCCGCTCCAATCACGCAAACAGGGGAATTTTTCCGTACCCAGGGCGCCGCCCCCCGCAAGAATTGTTAAAATAGTCCTATCACTACAGGAGTCCCGAATGTCCGAAGAAACCGAGAAAACCAAGAACAAGCTGAAGGAAAAAGCCACAAGCATCCTTTTCGACCTCATCACGAACATTCCCGATTCCCTGTACGCCGAAAACCAGGAACCGGAAAAGAGGGCGGGTGCGCTCATCCAGCAGGCTGCATTCAAGGCGTCGGCCGTCAGCGCCACGCTTTCCATCCCGGCAGGAATCACGGGCATCCTCACCGCCATTCCGGATATCGCCGCCATCTGGCGCATCCAGGCGCAACTCGTCGCCGACATCGCCGCGACCTACGGCAAGCTCGCGCTCCTCAGCCGCGAGGCCATGGTCTGGTGCCTGTTCCGCCACAGCGCGGCCCAGCTCATCCGCGATATCGCCGTGCGCACCGGCAGCCGCATCGTGGTGCAGAAGCTCTCCACCACCGCCCTCCGGACGCTCCTCCAGAAAATCGGCATCAAGATTTCGTCGAAGTTCCTGAGCAAGTCGCTGCTCCGCGCCATCCCGATCGTGGGAGCGGTGGGTAACGGCGCCTACACCTACTACGACACCTACGAGGTCGGCAAGACGGCGACAGCCTACTTCAAGGCGCTCGCCGACCAGGACAACAAGGTCGAAATCGTGGACGCGGAAACCGCCGAAACCGACAACAACAAAAATTCCGGCTCCGAAGCGAAGTGACCGACTCCACGCGAACAAATACGGCAGTCCGCATCGTCTACGGGCTCCTGTCGGCTATCCTCCTTATCCTATTCGCCCTATCCGTTTTCGGCGAGACCATCCCCGTGAACGGAGGCGCCGGTTACGACGGCGAGTTCTACCGCGAAGTCTTCCGCGGCTTTTCCACGGACTTTTTTTCGACCGGCTACGACGCCTTCCGCATCCAGCGCATCTTCCCGTTCTGCCTCATGAACGTCATCTACAGCCTGACGGGCATCCCGCTCGACAATGCGCACATGATAAACGGGATGTACGCGCTGCTGTTCCTGAATCTCGCGCTCCAGCTGTGGCTCTTTTTCAGGCTCGCGAAGTTCCAGGGATTCAAGCCCGCGACCACGGTCATCCTCTTCGCGCTTTTCTTCTTCAACTTCCCCGTCCTCAAGAACTGCGGCTACGAGCCGTTCCAGACGGACCCCTTCGCCATGACCATCGCGCTCGGCTCGTACCTCCTGCTGCTGAAGGGGAAACCGGCCGTAGCCTTCGCGGTCTCGCTCCTCGGGCTTGTCACCTGGCCCACGGTCACCTACGCGATGGCGCTCCTGGTGCTGTTCCCCAAGAGGGAGGGCAACAGGCTCCCCCCGCTTCCCGGGATTCTCGGCAAACCCGTCCCCAGGCTGTTCCAGTTCCTCCCGCTCGCCTACGGGCTTGCCGCCATGGCGCTCGTCGTGCTGTTCTACGCGCTCCACAAGCAGGTGAACCTCGAGGCGCTGCTCCTTTCGGGGGCATCCCCCAAGAATATCGCCATCGGCCTCGGGATGTTCGTCCTTATCACCTGGCTTCTCGCCGTATGCCTCAAGGTCGAGAGCATCCCCTACTCGGTTTCCTCCTTCCTGCGCGCGCTGAGGCCGAAGCCGCTCCTCGGGGTCCTCGCCGGGATCCTCGCCGTCTCGGCGGTCCTCCACCTGCACACGAACGACGAATTCTTCTTCGACGGCAAGATATTCTTCCTCCAGGTCCTCATCCGCCCGCTAAAGTACCCCCTCGTCACCTTCGCGGGCCATGCGGTATGCTGGGGCGCCCTGTTCGCCGTCATCATCGTCCTCGCGAAGGACTTTGTCAAGGACTTCGTGGAAAGGTCGCCGGGACACGCGCTCGTACTGCTTGCCTTCCTCTTTTTCGCCCTCGACAGCGAATCGAGGCACATCGCCACGTTCGTCCCGCTCCTCCTCCCCGTCCTCGGAGCCACCCTCGACAAGCTCGACCTCACCCCCAAGGCGGCGGCCTATATCGTCATCGTGCAGCTGCTGCTTTCGCACTTCTACATCCCCATAAACGTGGATGGCCTCGCCGAAAGCCTCGAAGCGCTCCAGTTTTCCACCCCGGAAGCCCAGCGGTACTGCATGAATTACGGCCCGTGGATGACCGTTACGAGCTACCGTTCGTGGCTTGCGGTCGCCCTGGCCACCGGCCTCGGCGTAAACGAGGTTTTCAGGCACGGCAGGCGCCCCCAAACGGGCAAATAACCCCCTGTGCCCCTTGAATACCCCCCGAAATTTTCTATCTTTGGGCGCAAACTTCAAAAACATCAACTCCATTTGTGGAATAAAAAATGAAAAACATCCAAAATCACAGAAACATCGGTATTTCTGCCCACATCGACTCGGGCAAGACTACCCTTACCGAACGCATCCTCTACTTCACAAAGCGTATCCACGCTATCCACGAAGTTCGTGGTAAAGACGGCGTCGGCGCCACGATGGACTCCATGGAACTTGAACGCGAACGCGGCATCACGATTCAGTCTGCCGCCACGTTTGCTAACTGGACCCACACCAAGAGCGGTGAACAGGACTCCATCAACATCATCGATACCCCGGGGCACGTGGACTTCACGATCGAAGTGGAACGTTCTCTCCGCGTGTTGGACGGTGCTATCCTCGTTCTGACCGGTGTGGAAGGCGTCCAGTCCCAGTCTATTACCGTTGACCGCCAGATGAAGCGCTACCATGTACCGCGCGTCGTGTTCGTGAACAAGTGCGACCGCTCTGGTGCAAACCCGCTCCGCGTGGCTGTCATGCTCAAGGAAAAGCTCAACCACAAGCCCTGCGTGATGCAGATTCCTATCGGTCTCGAAGACCAACTGAAGGGCGTGGTCGACCTTATCGAAATGAAGGCTTACTACTTCGAAGGCGCCAACGGCGACGACATGATCGAAAAGGATATCCCTGCCGAACTCGTCGACCAGGCCAACGAATACCGCGAAAAGCTCGTTGACTGCTGCGCTGACTACAGCGACGAAGTCATGGAACTCGCCATGGAAGGCAAGTACGGTGTCGACGACATCGACAAGAACCTCCTCAAGAGCACCATCCGCAAGGCCACGATCAGCCTCGACATCACTCCGGTGTTCATGGGTTCCGCCCACAAGAATATTGGCGTCCAGAAGCTCCTCGACGGTGTTATTGACTACCTCCCGTGCCCGACCGACGTTGAAAACAAGGCTCTTGACCTCGACAACAACGAAGCCGAAGTCGTGCTCGAAAGCGCCGACGACAAGCCGCTCGTTTGCTACGCGTTCAAGCTCGTGAACGACCGCTATGGCCAGCTCACCTACGTCCGCGTGTACCAGGGTACCCTCAGGAAGGGCGACATGATCACCAACATGGCCACCGGCAAGAAGGTGTCCGTGGGCCGTCTCGTGCGTATGCACGCCGACGAAATGGTGGACATCACCGAAGCCGGCGCTGGCGACATCGTTGCCCTGTTCGGCATCGACTGCGCCTCCGGTACGACCTTCACCGACGGCAAGAACCACTACAACATGACTTCCATGCACGTTCCTAACCCGGTTATCGAACTTGTTATCGAAGCCAAGAACCGCGACGACCTCGACAACATGTCGAAGGCCCTCAACCGCTTCACCAAGGAAGACCCGACGTTCCAGGTCGAAGTCAACAAGGAATCCGGCGAAACCATCATCAAGGGTATGGGCGAACTCCACCTCGACGTGTACATCGAACGTATGCGCCGCGAATACCACGTGGACGTGCAGACAGGTGCTCCGCAGGTGGCCTACCGCGAAACCATCACTCGCGAAGCCAAGTTCGAATACACCCACAAGAAGCAGACCGGTGGTTCGGGTCAGTTCGCTAAGATGTCCGGCGTGATGCGCCCGATGCCTGTCGAAGGCGACTCCGAAAAGGTCTACAACTTCGTGAACTCCGTCGTTGGCGGCCGTATTCCTAAGGAATACATTCCGTCTTGCGACAAGGGTTTCCAGAGCTGCATGCAGGCCGGTTCCCTCATCGGCTTCCCGGTCGTGGGCATCGAAATGGAAGTCCAGGATGGTGCATTCCACCCGGTCGACTCCTCTGACATGGCGTTCCAGATTTGCGCCCGCATGGCTTTCCGCGAAGCTTTCGAAAAGGCCGGCGCCCAGATCCTCGAACCGATCATGAAGGTCGAAATTGCCACCCCGACCGAGTTCCAGGGCAACGTTGTTGGTAACGTCTCCCAGCGTCGCGGTACCATCACCGGTACGAACGAAGAAATGGGCACAACGACCATCACCGCCGAAGTCCCGCTTTCCGAAATGTTCGGTTACGCTACGGACCTCCGCTCCATGACTCAGGGCAAGGCCGAGTTCACCATGGAATTTGCAAAGTACGCTCCTGTGCCGCGCAACATCCAGGAAGAACTCATCAAGAAGTACGGCGACAAGGCCAAGGCCCGCGCCTAATTCCTGGCAAACCTATAAAAGAAGGCCTGCGGAAATTTCCGCAGGCCTCTTTTGTTTGCTCCCCTCATCAAAAGGAAAATCCCGCAGAAAACCTGCGGGATTTCTAATATGGAATAGAAAGTAGAAAAGTGCTACTCATCGATCTTACCCCGCGGTCCGATCCGGCATCCCTTCTCCAAGACCAAGATGGAAGAGTATCACTCCTATAAGATAACGCCATCTTGAGGCATTGTAACAATATTTTTTCAAAACACCTGTTCCTATAGAGAACACTCCAACATGGAATATGGGAAAAAAAGTGAAAAAAAGTGCATTTTCCCTATTCTTTTCCGCTGTAGGATATATATCCTTGTCAGTAAGGAGATTCACTATATGACAAAGAGGCTAAGCACATCCATTCTGACGGCCCTTACCATCGCAGTCACGGCTGTCTTGAACGCATGCTACTGCGAAGATTGCACAGACACCTGCAGCGATGTAACACATGATAAATGGGACCTGTTTGATTTTCAGAAAGAAAAGAACTTCTTCGGGCAAGCAAAAAGCGCCCATTACAGCCATTCCGATGGTTTCGAAGTCGACATGAAGCGCAGCAAGGACTCCACTTACAAAGAAAAGCATTCTGACTTCTGCTACGAATCCACCGAAGAAATGCGCCTGCTAAGGTACACCTCCACCGATCCCGTCATGGATATCGAAATCCTTCTCTACGAGACCCATAACGAAGGGTACGTCAATATAAGTTTCGCCGATAACGATTTCAGCTTTATAGCCGACTCAAACGGAAATATCTCAGACGACATCGAAATGCTTGATACGGCCCGTTTCAACGGAACCCTTTACGACAGCGTCTACGTTATTCCCGGATTCAAATTTATAACCCGGGAACAGCATCGGTTTGAAATGGATATCCAGGACAGCGGAGCTCTAGCATTCATTTCCAAGACAAAGGGTATCTTGAGTATCCAGACAACCGATGGCGACACGCTCACGCTCATGGAAAAAAGCGGGAAGCACAAAGAATAAGGGTTTTCCGATCGTAAGGACGACAAAAAGGCTTACTGAACGGAACTCCAGAGGCTAGGACTTTTTAGCCTTCGCCTGCCTCCAGAATTCCTGGAGGCGCTCCTCAGATTCTTCGCTCATTTCCTTGCCTTCTGCACGGGCAAGGTTTTCTACGATACGGAAGCGCTTCTCGAATTTCGAGTTCGCCCTCTGCAAGGCGTTTGCGGCGTTGAAACCGCTATGCCGGGCCACGTTCACCAACGAGAACAGCATATCCCCGAATTCATCTTCCATGCGCTCGATATTGGGATTTTCCGGACTGGCCGCTTGCATTTCGGCACGAAATTCATTAAATTCTTCCTGCGCCTTGTTAAATACGGGCTCGGGATCCACCCAGTCAAAGCCGACTCTTGCGGCCCTACGCTGGAGCTCCTGGGCGCGGGCCAACGTCGGCAAGCTCTTGCTTACTTTATCCATAATAGAGCTGCCAGGCATTTTTTTATTGTTCTTCTCGGAGGACTTGATCTTATCCCACTGCCGGACGACTCCGGAGGCGCTATCCACCTTGGCGTCCCCGAACACATGCGGATGGCGGCGGACCATTTTTTCGCAAATTCCCTGCACGACATCGTCGATGGTGAAACTGCCCTCGTCCTTGGCCACCTGCGAATGGAAAATAACCTGGAAAAGGACATCGCCTAGTTCCTCGCACATGTGGGCCTTGTCGCCATCCTGTGCGGCGTCGATGAACTCGCAGGATTCTTCAATCAGGTAAGGCAACAACGAACGTGTCGTCTGCTGCCGATCCCAAGGGCATCCGTTCTCCGAACGGAGTTTCGCCATTATACTCACCAGATCTTCAAAGGAATATTTCATATGGACAAAGATAGAAAGTACACTGTAATCGACGCGAGCCAGTACCCGCTTTCACTTGCACAATCCAAGTTTTGCCCCAAGCAACTCTATGTTGCAGGGAACCTCCCTGAGGCAACAAAAGATGGAACGCCCTTGGTCGGCATCGCGATGGTCGGCACAAGGCGCCCTTCTTACTCGGCAAGGGAGCTTTGCCGGAGGCTCGTCTTTTCGCTGAAGGGGACAAACGCGGTCATCGTCTCGGGGCTCGCCCAGGGAATCGACAGCCTTTGCCACGAAGCCGCCATCGACGCGGGGCTCCCCACCATTGCGGTACTGGCACAGGGTCTCGCGCAAAAAGTGGAAGGGAGCCGCGGGGAACTCCTCGAAAGCATCATTGACGCAGGAGGCGCCGCGATAACGGAATACGAGCCGGACGTACGCGCCTACAGAGGGAACTTCATCGCCCGAAACAAGATTATCAGCGGGCTGTGCCAGGCAACCGTCGTCGTGCAGAGCAAATCGAACGGTGGTGCGCTCATCACCGCCAAGTTCTGCTTGGCCGAAAAAAAGCCCCTCCTCGCGATTCCCGGAGATTTTGACAACGAAGTCGCCGCAGGCCCGAATATGCTCCTCGATTCCGGCAAGGCAGAACCCGTATTCATCCCCGAAAGCTTGCGCAAGCTAGTCGGCATTCAGGAACCCAGCGCAGCGAGCCTGCAAGGCCTCCCCGCCATAGGCTGCAACCTGAGCGAACCGGCGAAGGAGCTGTTCGTACAAATGCGTGGATTCCGCAAGACTATTGACGACATGGAACTCGACAGCGGCCTCAAGACCCCCGAACTTTTAGCTATATTGACAGAACTGGAAATCGCAGGCCTTGTCTCGACCCAGGACAATTTCCAATTCTATTTTGACGGAGCGTTTTGAATTGAACAAGAAAATCTACATCTTTGTAGCCGTTCTGCTGGTCTTGATTCTTTTGACCCTTTTCGAACTGTTCATAGGCAAGAACAGCCTGCTCCAACAAAAGGAACTCTCGGCAGAAATCGCCGCCTACCAGGCCGAAATCGACTCGCTCAAGGGGGTTATCGAAGCCCGAAACGCGGAAATTGAACGCCTCCAGAACGATTCCCTGTACAAGGAGTCCATCTTGCGGACCCGTTACGGGATGAGCCGTGATTCCGAGAAGGTTTTCCAACTGGTTGAACCGAAAGCCGAAAAATAATGTATCTTGATAAAGAGTTTGTCATAAACAGGACACGATTATGGAAGGCGCAAGAAAGATAATCAATAAGTTCCTCACGACAAAATATAGTGGGAACGAACTCAAGAGCGAACTTTTCCGCGCAGGCGAGGCGGCATGCGAGGAAGGCTGGACCTACATGGATGCGGCTTTCCAGCTAGGCCAGAAGGCCCAGGACGACGGTCTCTCCGTTACCGAAGCCGAGCAGATCCTCCGCAGAGCCTTCTCCGACGAGAAGCGTTCTTCCAAGCGTGTCCCCGAACGGGTCGTCGACGAGCCCGCAGAAGAACCGGCAGCCCAGACACAGGCGGCACCGCCGCCCCCGAAGGTCGCGCCAAACATCATCTCGCCGCTTTCTGCCAGCATGATTTCCATGGAGCAGATGCTCGCCATGGGCCTCGACACGCAGTCCCTGGAGCTCCTCCAGAACCACAAAATCGACCCGGAAGCGCTATCCATCCCCTGGCCCACCGCCGACTGGCGCAAAGACCTGGCCAAACTCCTCAGCGTTGCCTTCCAGCCTGACGAAACTATCGAATTCAAGGTCTCCGAGACCCCCACCGCCACGACGGAAATCGTCTCGAACATCGTCGACCAGGACGAAGCCCTCAAGAAAATCATGAAGAGCCTGGACAGCCCCGAAGGCGCCCTGCTCTGCATCAACGCCATCAAGGGAGGCAAGGACGCCCGCGACGAAAGCTGGCATTACCGCTACGTGGTGGTGGACAACCCCAAGATTTCTCTTGCCAAGCAACTCGCCTACTACAAGGCTTTGAACTTGCCCTGCGTGGCATTGGTCAACACCGGTGCAAACTCCGTGCAGGCCTGGGTCCGCATCGGTGCCGCCGACCAGGAAGAATACAACGAAAGAGTCAATTTCCTGTTCGACACGCTCGACTCCCAAGGTTTCAAAGTCGACCGTTCCTATAACAACCCGAACCAGATGGTCCGCATGCCCGGCGTGCTCCGCGGCGGCAAGCAGCAGTACCTCATCGGGGTGGAACAAGGTGCAAAGAACTTCAAGGAATGGCAAGAATGGGTGGAATACTCGCTCGACGGCAAACCGCTCATCGAACTTGCCAGCGACAGCGAAGAACCGCCGAAAAAAGACCCGAGCATCATCGAAAACGTGCTCCGCGCCGGCGAATTTTTCCTGTTCACCGCGCCTCCGAAGAGTGGTAAATCTTTGGCCCTCATGGATTTAGGATTATCCATCTGCTACGGGGAAGAATGGTTCGGCAACTCGACCACCTCTAGCGACGTCCTGTTCATCAACTTCGAGTTGACAAAGTCCGTGTTCCTGAACCGCCTGCACCTGTTGGGCTCCAAACGCGACCTGAACGCCAGTACGTCCAAGTTCGGTTTCTTGAACCTGCGCGGCACGGCACTCTCCCCCATCGAGACAGCCCAGCTCATCGCAAAGCGTATCGAAGGTGCCCGCAAGCTTGAGAACCACGACTACAAGGTCGTCATCATCGACCCCATCTCGGCAGTCCTCCACAACCCCAAGTCCACACGACTGAGTGGCGCCCCGCACCAGATTCTGATGCAGATGGTAGACACCATCATCGCCCTGACTGGCTGCGCCGTCGTTACCACGTGCAACATCGATGAATATCCCTACCTGCAATCCCGCGCCGACAGCCTCATGTCGCTCACGCCCGTGGAAGGCAGCTTTAACTTGTACCAAATCAACGGAAACTTCCGCGAGTTTCCGAAGATGCTCGCCCGCGAATGCTCCTGGATTTATCCCAGGTTCCTGGTGTAGCAAGAGTTTATTCAGGATTTTCTACACGCCATGTACAAAAAGAAAGAAGAAACGAAACCTGTCAAGATACAGGCCAGCGCCTTTACGCTCGAAGACCACAAGAAGCAGCTCACCGCTTGGATAGAAGCCGAGCACATTCCAGGAAAGTTCCAGGCCTGGTACACAGCACCGGCAGACCCGATGCATTCCGATTGGCGCATCAAGTCTGTTTACAAAGGTCCGCAAGAATTACTCGAAGTCGAAGTCCCGGTCCGGAAAATGGACGTTCCCGAAATCGTCCCCATGATTTTCCAGCAGTTGCGCAAGGAGCACCTCCGCGCATTCCGTAAGTCCATCCGCCAGATTTGGCTCCGCGCCACGGGCGACGGTCGGTTCGCCATGCTCGTTCAGGCCAACCTCCGGGGCAGGAACTCCGCTCACGAAAGCAAAACTTTCACCGACTTTGTACAACGTTCTATCCCCGAAATCTTGAGCCTGCACTTTATCCAATGCAAGCCCGACCACCTGTTCGACCCGGCCACAGCGCAAACGGTAAGCACAGAGGCAAAATGCGTGTTCGGCAAGGACTTCATGCCTATCGCCGACACAGGATTCTCCATGCACGTGCTGGACTGGGCTCCACGCGTCAAGGACGCCTGGATTGGCCTCCCCAAGCGCATCGCCGACGCCATCCACCCGACAAAGGGGGACCGTCTGTTCGAGTTCTACTCCGCATCGAGTTACGTGGGAGCTTCGCTGGCCAGCATGTTCGATTCCGTCGATTGCCTGGACTGCCGCGAAACCGCCATGCTTTCTTCAAAGTACAACGCACGGACGCTAATTGAGAACAACTTGCGCTTCCACAGGCAAAAACTTGACGCCAACTTTTTTGCAAAGTTCTTCCGCAAGCCCGAAAACGAAGGTCGCTGGACATTCTACTTCAACCTGCCCGGCGACGAACCCCTTGCCACAGGAGTCGTGCAGACCGCCGCAGCCTCCCGTCCGGAGCGCATCCTCCTCCAGACATCCAACCTCGAAGTGGCCGCCAAGGAAATCCGCAAGTTCCGTAACGAGGGCTACATGCTCCGCAAGAGCGTCCCTCTGTACCTGGAACCCGGCTCCGCGAAATTCGAAGTGCTATTCATCTTCGTACCCGACCGAAATGGCCTTTTAGGTCGAAATCCGGCCATTTTGGCCCGTTCCAAGAACGTACAGCGCCCCAAAGAACGCATCGAAAGGGCAAAAAAAGGCAATATTCCGCATTTTGTGCAAAAGGATGCTGCTTTTAGGTCCAGAAAAGATTAAATTATTACATAACCTGTTTACTTTCAAAGAGTTACAAGGATTATTATGCATTTTGTAAAGTGTGCCACCATATGCCTCGGCGTCGCATTTCTCGCAGCGTCCGCCTATGTCGTCAAGAAGGGCGACACCCTCTGGGATCTCAGTGACGAATTCCTGAACGACCCGTTCGCATGGCCCGATCTGTGGGAAAACAACAGGCACATCCACGACCCGCACTGGATTTATCCGGGCGATTCCATTTATCTCGGCGACAGCATCAACGCAGACAGAGAAAAGGCGGTATCCAGCAAGCGCACCCCGACCTACCCCTGCGCAGCAGCCACACCTGATTCTAGCCTCCCGAAGGGCGTGAGCGCAGTCGGTTGCGACGAGAACGATGCACGCAACGGGGACTTCGAGTCCATGCTCGGCGACCTCCGCAGCCGTGACAAGAAAAAGAAAAAAGTTGTATCGAAAGACGAATACTACTACCTGAAGCGCCCCGCTCCGAAAATTTTCAACGGCTATTACCAAGTACTGGCACCGGAAGTCCTTTCTCTTGATTCCCTCAAAAAGATGAAGAACTACTTCTCCATCCGCTCCGGCGAACGCAAGGAACCGATTATCCATATTCCCGAAAACGAAGTCGTCGTGGGTATTGGCAAGAAGACGAACCAGAACCTGAAAAAGGGCGATATCGTTGAAATTATTGACGCTCGCGCCATCAACGTGCCTACGGTTCGCGGTGTTGACTTTGAAAAGTTCGCACTGCTCCGCCTCGCCGGCTATGCAAAGATTACGGCCATCGGCGATACGCTCTCACGCGCCCAGATTGTACAAAGTTTCAGGGAAATCAAGATTAACCAGTCCAAGGCTCGCCTCAAGGAACCGCTGAAAACGTTGAACGTAACCGACTACGAAGACGTGAAGGAATCCAACGTGGATAGCATGGCCGTCATCCGCTATTCCATGGACCCGATGCTCATCATCGGATCGTACTCCTACATCCTGGTAGACAAGGGCATCAAGCAACAGTACAACACTGGCGATGCCGTCGCTATCTGGGAACTCGACAAGTCCGACGCAACCATTCCTCCCCGCTTGCTGGGCCGTGGCGTTATCGCCCGCTCCGGCGAAAACGAATCCGCTGTACTCATTCATGAAATTTATTCGAATAACCGTCGCATAGAAATCGGACACCGTGTGTCCATCACGCACAAAGCACAATTAGCAAAGTGACAAGAGCATTAATCATCACGGCAGCACTACTGCTGATTACCCTCACCCTCCTCATGGGAGGGAGTGTCCTTATTTTGCGTTGCCCCGCACTTTCAGTCCTCATCCCCATTTAACGGAGACGGGCTCAAATGCGGGTTTCACATAATAATTTACTGTTATTCGCATTATTCGCCGGGGCAATCGTACTCCCGACAGCTATTTTGTCCATATTGAGTTTCAGGAACATCCAGAACGAGATATTCCTCGCTCAAAAGACGTTCGATGAAAACCGTACTTCGTTCCAGACAGAACTTGAGAACGTCATCGACAAAGAACAGAACAAGATTCTCCAGGAAACAAAAGCGGCATCGCTATTCCTATACGGGCAACCCCACAGTTTGCTGGACTTTGGTAACGCGACGACCTATAAAACCGTGGATGGCGTCGAGGCCATGTTCCTCTTCAACAAGGGAAGCCTTGTCTACCCCGACATTTCATCCAGGCATTTCATCAAGGCCTCCAACTATTCCACAAGTATCCCGAACCCCATCGAAAAGCAGCTGTTCAAGGACGAAATCAACGGCAAGGATTACAACGCCGCCGTTCTGTCGCGTTCTATCCGATTGATGCAATCCCCGTTCGAGACCATAGACGACCAGGTACAGAACATTCTCGGGCTCATTCGACTGAGCTACAAGCACAAAAACTACGACGAAGCCCTACGGCTCCTGGAACTCCTGGAAAGGCAACCCAGAACCCAAGGATACCTGCACGCCGACCTGACCCGCTCCATCAACCTTTTGCATTTCGACATTCTGGTCGAACAGAAAAAACACCAGGAAGCCGAGGACTACTGCCTCAACATTCTGGGCCAGTTCCTGCACAGCGAAAGCATCGAAGACATCCCCTCGGCGAAATTCTTCTTTGAATCGGCCTTTACACAAATTCTTTCGTTCGAAGACCTGCCCAACGACAAGCGCGAAGCCTTCTGGAACCTGCGAGAAAACTTCAATCGCCAGATTAGCGACATGGACATTCTGTACCGGCACAAGGAACTTTTCGACGAGACCATCACCGACGAGGCTCAATCAAAAGAAGGCGTCCTGTACAAGAGCAATGGGGACATTACCTTGTTCAAGATTGGCTATCCGCTTCTATCGGGCGACCAGATCGTGATTGCCAAAATCGACCCCGAAGCCTACAAGGCACGAATTCTCTCCAAATTGAACGCAACCGTCAAGAGTTGGAAAAACATCCCCTTCTCCATCACTGACGCATCCGACGCAGTCATCATGGGCGCAATTCCCGACACGGCAATCGTCCTTTCCCAGACAAATATCGGGCAAAGCCTCCAATGGGACTTGACCCTGTACGAAAAGGACATGCGCGAAATCCGCAAGGAATCTAGGCAAAGGATGTTCCTGATGTACGGGCTCCTCACCTTCTCCCTCATCACGGTACTGCTCGGTTCGATATTCATGTTCCGATTCATCATCCAAGAGCACAAGCTGCTTGCCATGAAGGCAAACTTCCTTTCGAGTGTTTCGCACGAACTCAAGACGCCACTGACCTCCATCAAGATGTTTGCAGAAACCATGGCACGAGGGCGAGTGCAAAAAGTGGAGAAAATTCAAGAATACTCGTCGCTCATTGGCAAAGAAGCGACAAGGCTCGAAAACCTCATCGGCGCCATTCTGAACTATACCCGCATGGAACATGGTCGGGGAGCATTCAAGTGGGAAAAAATCGATTTCTCGGCCTGTGCAAAGAAAGTCTACGAATCCATGTACGATATCGGTATCGAGAAGGGGCTTACGTTCCATACGCGCTTCGATCCCGAGGCCTATGTCATTGGCGACTACACGGCTCTTTACAGCTTGGCGCAAAACCTCATTGAAAATGCCATCAAGTACACGAACGCCCCGGGCGAAATCACCATCGAAGTGTACAACAGCGACGAGCGCGCCACATTTTCTGTAGCGGATACAGGCATTGGCATCGCCGGTTCCGAGCAAAAAAATATATTTAACAATTTCTATAGGGTGGGAGACGAAATGACTCGTAGCACGAAGGGTTCAGGGCTTGGCCTTGCCATTGTCAAAAGAGTTGTCGAAACCCACAAGGCAACCATTTCTCTTTCCAGCAAACTCGGCAAGGGTTCCACATTTACAGTAAGGTTTAAAAAGGTAGAATAAGATGCAGCACAAAATCCTAATCGTCGAAGACGAAGAAATCATCCGGCTCGGTCTCCAGGACAACTTCGAGCTCGAGAACTATATCGTGGAAACAGCTGCTGACGGCGAAGAAGCCATCGCCAAGGCGGACTCCTTTCAACCGCATCTGGTTATTCTTGACTTGATGATTCCCAAGAAGAGCGGATTCGAAGTTTGCCGCGTCATCCGCAAGAAGCACCCGGAATGTTTCATCATCATGCTTACGGCCAAGACAGAGGAAACAAGCAAGGTTGCCGGCCTCGAAATGGGTGCCGACGACTACGTGACCAAACCGTTCTCCATTCTGGAACTCCTCGCACGCGTCAAGGCATTCCTCCGCCGAGCCGACACGACATCCCAGGCAAGCGTTGCTGCAGCCAACCAGGATTCCATCGACTTTTCCGGCATCCATCTCGACTTCAAGAAATACGAAGCGACCAAAAACGGAGAGCCTCTCGAAATGTCGGCAAGAGAATTCCAGATTCTCAAATACTTCTGGCAGCACCGCGGAGAAGTCGTCCTGCGCGAAGACCTCCTGCAAGACATCTGGGGATACACTCCGGACAACATGCCGTCGACACGCACCATCGACAACCACATCGTCAACCTGCGCAAAAAACTGGAAGACGACCAAGCCAACCCGAAAATCATCCTTTCCATCCGCGGAGCAGGTTACAAGTTCGATGCCTAGAATGTGCCAAAACCTATCGGCAATCATGCATACCGCGTTCACCGCGGTTGCATTCCTTGCGCTGTGCAGCGCAAGCGTATTTGCCGACAGGATGGCATCCGACATACAGGAAGCGATTTACAATTTCGAAATGAAGGGCAATGTCAACGAAGCAGTCCGCATTCTCGAAAAAGTTTCCAGACAAGGCGATAAGGACGACCAGCGCGAAGCCAACTTCTTCCTCGGAAAAATCTACGAACTGTCTAGCAGCAAAAATAGCGCGAACTACTATTACAGACAAAGCCTGCGCAAGACAAAGGAGACAGGCAAAGCGTACTGGCTTGCCGCAAGGGCCGCCTCCACAAGCGAAGCACCCGAAGCGCTCCTGAAGAACACCCTACGCGTCCGGTTCCCCATAAAAAAGATTTATTATGGGCCAACTACGCATATTTTGCTACAGAACAACAGCATTTACAAAATTGAAAACGACTCGCTTATCGAGATAAAGATTCCCCTGCCCGTCCGCGTCGAAATTCTGACAATCAATTCCCAGGGCATCTGGTACCAAAGACCAGAAAGGGATAGCATCTTTTTCAAACCGATACACCCGAAAACACCGCAAACATCGTTCAAGGTCGAAGGGACCAAAAGTCTGTTCACACACAACAGCGAAGCAGTGGCTATAGGCGCACATTCACTGACCATATTGAACAAGAAAGGTGTGCGCGCCGAGATTACCGAAAAATACAACAACTGCAAGATAGAGGGTTTTTACGGAACGACAGGGCACTACGTGTTGAACTGCCCCGACAATGCACTCCACTTCATCTCGCCCACAGACGGCAGCGAGACATACAGCATTTCGCTTTTCGACGCCATTCCCTACGTGCTCATTATCAAGAAGAACATCTACCTCGTATCGGGAAATACGCTTTTCTGCTACCAGCCCAAGATCCAGTTTTCCCCGCTATGGAAAATCCAGTACAACAACATCGACGAAATCTGCGCCTTTGAAGACAACATTGCCGTACTCGAAGCATCCGGCAAGATATCGTTGATTGACGACGAGCGCGGCATCCAAAAGGCGACAATCCGTAGCGACGCTTCGTCCATTTCGTCCCTCTCGCAAGGCACACTAGGGCTTTTCACCAACGAAGGCGCCCTGACCGTCGTCGACACGCTTTTGCGCCCACTGTGGCACTTCAATTTTTCAAAGCCCATCCTGTACGACCCCATCCACACCGACGGCAATATATTCCTCGTATTCGACGACAACCGCTTGCAAGGCATCGCCCCGAACTACTACGGGTTCCGCCCGCTGCTATCTGACCAGTACGTGTACAAGGCGGCAAGCCTCATGGAAGAAAAACAATGGAACGAGCTGGCCCCAACGCTCGACACTCTGTTCAAACTGGAACCGGGCAATGCGGAAGGCTGGTTTTTCAAGGCGCTCCTGCTCGAAAGCAACAAGGGCAACGAGAAAGATCGCCAAAACGCCTGGGCCGAAGCCGTCCGCCTCTCGACTAGCAATCCGCAAGTAACCCAGCTTATCCTCAACCACTACAGCAAGGCCATCAACGCGAAGTTCGTAAGCCTGCTAAACATATCCCCAAAGACTCGCTACCCGAGATTCTTTGGCAACAAGAAAAACCTCTACACCATCGATCCTGCGGCAGAAAGGCTACTCTGCATCAATCCGGATAACGGAGAAATTCGCTGGACCAAAGCTCTGAACAAGATGGACAACAACCCCGTCATGAATAGCGACGAAAACTCGCTAGCTATCGCCAGCGGATTCAACCTGTCCATCTACGACCTCAATAAGGACGCCGCATCCACAAAGTTGCAACTCCCTGGAAAAGCCTTTGACATCAAGATCGAGAACGACGCCATCTACGTTTCCACATGGAACGGATTCCTTCTGAAATACCTGAGGAACGACAACAGACTGGCATGGTCCCGCAAGATCTACTCCGTCCCGTTCCTCTTCGCCCGTAGCGGCAACACGCTCCATCTATCCAGCCTTGAAGGCGATGTCATCCGACTTGGCGACGGCTCCGGGCAAGCAAAAGAAAATGGTCCAAGACTCCAAGGTTCCGTCACGCATCTGGTCGCAAGTGATTCATCACTCATCATTGCCACAGGCAACAACCGACTCCACATCTACAACATAAAGAACCCCAACAAGGACCCCATCCAGATTTTACTGGAATCCTCTATATCCTCGCTTCAGGCAATAAAGCACCAGGGTGAAAACATGCTCATTCTCGGGCTAGCAAACCAAAACATTCTCCTTTATAACGAATCCGGTACGCCCATTTGGAAATACCAGGGCCACAGTTCTATTTTCACTCAACCCATCGTACAAGACGACATCGCATGGATAGACCAAGGTAACGAAGTTATCGGAATTTCGCTCAAGGACGGAAAAGAAAAGAAGACATTCAGCACGCCGGGCGGCGCAGGCGCTCCTTACATAACCAACCATACGTTATTCAGCGCATCCCCCAAAAGAATTCTTTACGGATTCTCCCTCTAACAAGAGGTCGATATTCGCTACAACATGGTGCATCCAAAGTAAAACATTCCAAACAAAAATATACTTTTGCTGAAAAACAGGCAAAACATGCACTTAATATGGCCTGTTAATAAAAATTTATTGTATTTTTCTTAAAAATATCACTATCTTTATGGAAATAATTATTTGGGGATTTTATGAGCCAGTCAATTATAGTCCGCAATTTTTTAATCAAGACGGCCGCGCTTGCGTCCGTGGTAGCACTTGTCGCATGTCAAGAAGAAAAGGAGCCTGTCACCGCAGGTGATTCCGAATACCCCCGCAACGAGACATTGTACATCGGCGGCTTTGACTGGGCACCGCCGACTACATTCAATCCGTTGGACTACGACCCGAACTTCCCCATCGATGGCAACGTCCGCGTCATGTACGAGACCCTGGTCACCTATAACCAGCTTACCGGAAAACTCGAACCGATGCTCGCGGAAAGTTTTGTCCAAAACGAGAAATCCATCAGCGTCACGCTAGATTCTAGAGCTAAGTGGAGCGACGGTAAACCCGTAACCGTAGACGATGTCACCTACAGTTTCCGCATCGACTCCCTGCTGCCGACTCCGCGCCATGACAACTGGAAATACATTTCCAGCATCACGACAAAGGGCAACGTGATCACGTTCAACTTCTCCGAAAACAAAAATCCCCTCATTCTGTTGAACGCCATCGCCGAAACATCCATCCTGCCCAAGGCCGTATTCGAACCGATTGTCAACGCAGCCAAAAATGGCGACAGCTACGACATGGCTAAAATCACGGAATTCAAGAACGACAAAAATCCCGTCGTTTCGGGTCCGTACAACCTCAAGACCTACTCCCCCGACAAGATTGTCCTCGAAAGGAACGACAACTACTGGGGCAACGTGAAGCACGACGGCAAGAAACCGGCTCCCAAGTACATCATCCATTCGCTGTACAACGGAAACAACCACTTCAACAGTGCCATGACCAAGGGGAACCTCGACATATCGTCTATCTTCCTGCCGCGTATTTGGGAAAAGGCAAAGGACAGCATCCGTGCATGGAGCCGCGAAGAGCCGTTCCACCAGCCGGGGTCCATCACGACACTTATCGTCGCGATCAATAATCCTCCGCTTAACGATGTTACGCTTCGCCGTGCCATGATGCACTCCATCAATTTCGAAAAGATTAAGGCTCGCGCCATTTCGAACTACACTCCTGCCATGCAGCCGGGCTTTATCCTCCCGTTTGGCGCCGAAGCAAAATATTTCAACAAAGAAGACGCTGCTGAGTTCGGCTACAGCTACAACACGGACAAGGCAAAGGCCATCCTTGCCGATGCAGGCTATAGCTGGGATGACAAAGGAAAGCTCATAGACCCGGACAAGCAACCGGTCCGCGCATTCACCATCGAATGCCCGCAAGGTTGGACCGACTGGGAAGACGCCATCAAAGTTATTGCCGAATCCTTCGGTGAAATCGGCATCACCGCCGAACAGAAATTCGTGGACTACGGCGTATGGGACAAGGACCTCCGCCTGGGGACCTTTGATTTCGCCATGAAAACTCAGACCGCCGAACTGTCCGCAGCAACGCCGTGGACACGCTTCAACCAGGTCATGGGCTCCATTTCGTACAAACCCGCCGGAGAAGACGCCTTTGCAAACCAGGGCCGTTACCAGAACAGCGAAGCTGACGAAATTCTGGAACGCATCCCCGCCGAAACAGACGAAGCGGCACTCATCGAAGATTACCGCAAGTTAAACAAGATTTTCATGGAAACAATCCCTGTGATGCCGGTTCTCTACCGTCCGACGCAATATTACCAGTTCTCCACCAAGCATTGGACAAACTTCCCCACCGAAGAAAATCCTTACGCTCCGCCCCAGCACCTGATTGTCGCTGCAGGAGTCAATGCATTGTGGAGCATAAAGCCGGTGAAATAAAGCCAAAAAACGGGTACAACACTATTCAAAAAGACATCTGTAACGATGTCTTTTTTTGATTCCTCAAGTTTTTTTATATTTTCGGAGAACCTTACAAAGGAGACCCCGTGAACAAGTTACGCTATATATTCCCGAACGCTTTTACAAGTCTCAACTTCATGCTCGGTGTATTCGCCATCTGCTGGGCAACAGGCTCCTTTGATAGCGTAACGTCACCCGGAACCGACACCATACGCATGAGCGCCTACTTCATTTTGCTCTGCGTCCTCTTTGACAAGCTTGACGGATTCGCTGCTCGACTGGTCAATGCCAGTTCCGAGTTCGGTGCCCAGTTCGACAGCCTCGCCGATCTAATTGCCTTTGGTATCGCTCCCGCATTCTGCATATTCTACACCTATCGCGGATTCGCCCCCAACTGGTTCCAGTCCCACTTTGCACTCCTGATAGTCGTGTTCAGCATCTACGTGCTTTGCGCCGCCATGCGCCTCGCCAAGTATAACGCGCTGGATTCGGATACCTACCACCACCATTTTTCCGGCGTTCCATCGACTTTCGCCGGTGCAATCAATGCAATCACCATCGTATTCTTTAAGTCCCGCGGCCTGTTTGACGGAGCGGAATCTGCGGCATTGTTCCTCCCGGTCGCAATTCTGTTTGTTACCGGCATCCTGATGGTAAGCCCCGTATTCCTGCCGAAACTCCAGCCGCGCAAGAACAAGATTTTCAATACCTTCCAGGCAATTCTCATCGTGGTTACATACATCTGCGCATTTTTCTTTGTCGCAGACATCATCCCGTTCCTGTACGAATACCTGCTCCTTCTCGTTGGCGGCTACCTGATTATCGGCCTTGCCATAGGCCTTATCAACCGCAAGAAGATTATCGCCGAAGCCAAGGCAGAGAAAGAAAAAGCGGCCTAGCAAGGAATGGGGCCCGCGAGGAATCTCGCGAAGGCCTCTCCAAAGCGGTCGTACAGCAATTCCAACGACATTCTGGGCAATTCAAGCGTTACACATTCTGTACCGTTTTCTTTGCACCATGTTCCCAAGCTGCCGGGAGTCTCGTACCCGATGTCGGGGACCCAAGGTAGCCCAAATACATCCTGCAAAGCAGTAACCAACGGGGTCCTTTCTGGAGCATCCAGGCACCCCAAAGGGGCATGCACCGAAAGGATGGACCTCGGGCCCAAGTTCTTGATGAGTTCAACCAAAAATTTGGTTTCCGGTTCGCTCGCAGGAGCCACTCCGGTAAAAAGGATCGTATCACGTGTACTTTCCAGAACGGAACGAGACCCGACACCCCCCTGCTTCCAGTTCGACGTCGGGAAATTTCGGTTAAGGTCGACTCCCGCAGCATTGCCTCGCGTTCCGAGAACCACCCCGTCCGGATTGGCGCACAGCACGACTGCCGTATGCTCCAAGGCCTGTGACAAATGGCGCAAAGCCCGACTCAGAAGGAACGTTGTTTCAGGCTCCTCCCCATGGATTCCGGCGATAACAAGCAAATCCGTACGTTCCGAAGACGGGAAATACAGCAAAGGCGCACCGAGCACAGACCGGCCATACGTCTCGGACTTCATGCGAATTACGCCCCGATTCTCGGGAGAAAAGTCAAGCGTCATCATATAAAGTAAGGAAAGATGTAATCTTCGGCGAGAGAATCTAGCCGCGCAAGGATGACTCGCTTGCAAGCGATTTCCGTATTCTCGTAAATGTGGCGCAGCGTGTCAAGCGAGAACTTGTCCAGCAGTTGGCGCGACATAGGCAGGTGCGCGATGTGCCAGCGTTCCGGGCGGATTTTCCCACGGCCCGGGACAAACACTCGATTGAAGCCGAACGAGGATTCTTCCCCGGAGCCAAAAATTTCGTCCAAAAACGAGTGGAACGGAGCGAACATCCCGTCACATTCGGCAGGAGTGAGTTGCACTTCGTAATTCTCGGGGCAGGCTTTTGCATCGACAACATCCAAGTCGGTACCTAGATGATGGCGACTCGCCCCCGGCAACGCCGACCAGGTGAGAATCGCATACATCAGTTCTTCTTCGTCGCTCGGGACCGGCATCGGCACCCCTTCTGCCGAGAGCAACGGCAATTGACCACTCGCTTTACGGTTCCAGATGGAGAGTTGGCGTTCGAACGAACGATACGCCGATTCAATCCTCAGAGAAAATCCATGCGAAGCCACCAAGGCGGAGAGCTTTTCCAAGTACGGCACGACATCGCGATGAACTTTGTACTCACCGACATCGACAAAGTCCGGTGTTCCGAGGCCATAAGGCAAATATTCAGCGGACGATAGATTCATGGACATTTCCCTCCCATCTTTTCTATCAGGCTTTTCCATTCATTCACAGTCGCACGGCGCTTTTTGGCCCCGCGCTTCGAATGAAGCAACTCAGAAAGCGGATTCGGGTTAACGGAGGTCCAGGCGATAGCAAGCGCATCAGTCGCATCGAGGAGGACCTTTTCAGGAGCAATTCCCAACCTCGCATAAATCATGTTGGCCACCTGTTCCTTGGAAGCATTTCCCTTACCCGTAACGGCCTGCTTGACCGTGGATGGCGGGAACTCCGAAAAAGACATACCCCTCTTTTTACAAGCGACAAGGATAGCCCCGCGAACATGGCCCAAAACGAGGGCGCTATGGGCGTTGACGGCCACGAAAGCACTTTCCATGCCCAGCATTTCGGGCTTGTACTTGTCCATGAGTTCTTCTAGAGAGGAAACTATATGCAAAAGGCGGTCTTCGAAGGACTTGTTTTTGGGGGCATGAAGCGCACCATATTCCAGGACCTGCAATTTCGAGCCACAGGCGTCGACAAAGGCGTAACCCGTATTCACGGAGCCAGGATCGATCCCAAGAACAACCATGCACTTACCTTCTCATAAATAATTTACAACTATACCCTCAAAACTAATAATTATTAAATTGTTCATAGGACATCCCTGTTTTTCTAACGATGGAACGAGGTTTTTTATGCTCCTAGACCAAGAACACGCTGGACTGATAAAAGCCAAGACGCACCCGCGCCAGTTGGGAATCCCACTGAGCCGCTGGGGCCGCAACCTGATTGCTTGTTGCCCGTTCCATGCCCCCGAAGAAACCTCACTGTTCTTCTACGATGCGCTCGGCTACTGGCGCTACCGTTGCCTGCAATGCGGCAGCGAGGGCGACCTCATCGAGTTCGTGATGCGTAGCCGCTTCAACGGCCTCGAGGAACCGGCTGCCCGCGCCGAGGCAATTGATTTCCTCGGGACGCAGGAACAGGAACAGGCCGACACGTTCCAGGACGAACACCCCTGGATTCGCGAAGTCGGCGGTGAAAAGTCCAAGGTTCTGGAATGCTTTGTCCGCTATTGCCACTGGGCAGCATGCAAAAGCCCGTCCTCGGCAGAATACCTCGCCAAGCGCGGCTGGAACATTGGCCAGGCACAACTTTACGGCATCGGCTACTACAGTGGTGACCCAGAGCCGTTCGCCAGTTACTGCCTGCTTTCGGGAGTCGAACGCCACCAGATCCGGTTCTACCTCGACAACCTCGAAGCCTATCACGAACCGCGCATCACCATCCCTGCACGCAATTCCAAGGGACTCATTCATTCCGTTTTCGGTAGGCTCATCGACGACAACATGCACAGCCATTCCTACGTATCTTATGCGTCTGGCCCATGCGACATTCCCTTCAACATCCAGCCCGAAAACGAGAAACCCATCATCGTAGAAGGCTTTTTTGACGCGCTCACTGCAGACCTCGCCGGTATTCCCGGAGTCGTCTCGACGATGTACCAAGAAGTCACGCAGAGCCACCTGCTCAAGCTCAAGGCCTGCGGTGCCGAAATTGTCACGCTCATCCTCCGCCGCGAACCGAACCGCCGCACACAGGAATACCGCGTCCAGCGCTACCTCAAGATGGCCGAAGAAATCGGGCTCCGGTTCAAGTCCATCATCCTCCCCAAAGACGAGACCGTGGACCAAGTCGTGCGCAAGAACGGGGCAGACGAACTGCTCTCCCTCATCGCGCACACCGAAGAAGACACCATTCACACCCACCGCCGCTCGATGCTCCTGCAAGACATCAAGGAAAACTTTGACACGGCCATGGGTTGCCCGCCCGACGTGAACGTGGGCTACACGCTTTCATCATTCCCTCGGCTCGCAAAAGAAATCGACGGTATCCAGTCCGGCTGTTTCTACGTATCCGCAGAGCCGTTCGGCCTCAAGACAACGTTTCTGTCGAGCCTCGCCCTCGACCTCATCAAGAGCAATCCCAAGCTCAAACTTATCTATATCGCGCTGGAAACGCCGCGCCGCCAAATCTTTGACCGGTTCGTTGCGATGATGATTGGCGAATCGGTGCTCACCGTGAGAAAGCAGAATTCCGACGAACAAGTGAACCACAAAATCTTGGACGCAACGAAGGAACTCATCTCCTACGTCCGCAACAACCGCCTGGAAATTTGGGAAGACCAACCCTCGTTCGACAACACGGAAATGCTCTCCGTCTTGAAAGACGAGCAAAAGGAACATCCCGACCTGGTCGTCGTCATCGACGGCATCGACCACATGAAAATCGGCGACCGCCCGGATATTGCCGACATCCACGAACGGCGTTCTTCAGTCATGCTCGACCTCTACAAGGCGCTCGACATCCCGCTGTTCCTCGGCGGAGAACTGGTGCAGGCAGAACAAGGGCTCGAAGGCCCAAGGCCCTATCTGCGTGATTCCGATGCCATCTACTGGCTGGAATCCAAGGGAGGGAACCTCTTCCTCTCCGTCAATTCCAAGCGACTCGGAGCAAACCACATCTACGAAGGCTACCTGGAAATGGACCAGCTTTCTAACAAGATGCAAGAAGTCCAATAATGACCATAGTCGATATAAACAACTTCTGGAGCCCATCGGGTGGCGGCGTTCGTCGCTACCACCTGCAGAAGATGGCTTTCTATGAAAAGCTTTGTGAGCAAGACGGCAACAAAGGCACGCTTTCTGTCTTCATAATGCCCGATTCCAAGACATTCACCGAAGTCAAGAGCGAAAGCCTCGTCATTGAACACGTGAAGGCGTTCAAGTTTCCGGGCAACTGGGAATACCGCTTTATATGGAAACTCTCGCAGGTGGAACCCGTACTAGCCAAGTACAAGCCCGACATCATCGAGGTGGGTTCCCCCTACATTCTACCGACAGTTGTCCGCCGCGCCGCAAAGCACGTAAGCCCCGAATCCAAACTGGTCGGTTTCTGGCACGCAGATTTTCCCGTCACCTATGTGGGTCGCCCCGTTGCCAAAAAATTCGGTGTCAGCGTCGGAACATTCGCCCGCAAAGAGGCTTTCTGGTATGCGCGCAAGGAATTTAAAGGCTTTGACTGCATCCAGGCATCGTCCAAGGAGGCCATGGCACGCCTCCGCAAGAACGGCCTGCCCGACCCGCGCTGGATTCCGCTGGGTTGCGACATCAACATGTTCTCGCCCAGCAAGCGCGATGAATCACTTGTCGCAGAACTCAAAGCAGGCAATCCCGAACGGCTTACTATGTTCTTCCCGCACAGGCACTGCAAGGAAAAGGGCATTGACCTCGTTCTGGGAGCCTACGACATCCTCACGCAAAAACTCGGCCACGAACCCGCCATTGTATTCGCAGGCACAGGCCCAAGCCTCCCGCTGGTACAAGAAGCCGTACAGAAACACGAGCATATCCGCTATATCGGGTTTGTAAACTCTGTTGACGAAATGGCCCGCTACTACGCCAGCGTAGACCTGGGGCTCGCCCTCTCGGGCTGGGAAACCTTCGGACTCTCGATTTTAGAGAGCATGGCAAGCGGAAACGCCCAAATCGGAGCGGCAGCCGGAGCGGCTTTTGAACATGTAACGGAATCGGGAGCAGGAACAATTCTCAAGGAACGCACCCCCGAATCCCTCGCCGAAGCCATCGTGGAGCTCTACCACAGCGATATGGCGACAATGAAGCAGAAAGCTCGTGCCTACGCCGAGAAGTTCAGCTGGAACGACTGTTTCAAGCGCCAACTGGAACTGTACAGACAAATTTGCAACAAGAATCAAGAATGAAACCATCTATTTTGAATTTGTTGAAAAAAGCGGTAGCTAGTTTGGCACCCTTCCAAAACCTCGTGCTGATTTCTCTTGCAGCATGGGCAATACACATTCTACTCCGCGTGATGCTCCTGTTCCGCAGCAACCCCTACGGATTCCCGTTCGTATCTAAGCCGGACTGGTTCATTTTCCACGCCGTCTGCCTTGACTTCCTGTGGATTGTGAACGCACTCGTCATCTTTGCTGTCATAGGCTGCGTCATCGCAAAAACCGCCCAAAAGGTGGCACGGGCAGCTACCGTCGCTAAAGTCACGACAATCCTTTACGCTACCTTCCACGCAGTCATCCTCCCCTTCACGCTCCTCGATAACGAAGTGCAGCGATTCCTGGGTGGGCACCTTTCCTTTGGGCTCATGGACACCTACAAGGATACCTCCTCCATCGCCATGTTCTACGATTACGTGGCGAACGACCTTTCCGTGCCCTACTTGCAATTCGTGGTACTCGCGCTAATGCTCCCGGCGACTTACGGAATTTACAGGTTGCTGCGCAAATTGTATCGCCCGTGTGAAGGTTTCTACGTAAAAAAATCCGTCATCGCGATGCTCATATTCTACATCGCCTCATACCTGTTCGTATACGTCATCTGGACGGGAAACGCCCGCATGACAAAGCTCCGTCCGGTTGTTTCACTCATCTACAAGGACTTGTTCGAAGCTGAAAAAACAGAAGGCCTCTCGGAAGATAACCTCGGAGCCTACCGCACCACCTACCAGAACCTGTGGCAAAGAGTAGAAGGAGATTCCGATTGGAATTTCTCCGACGCCAAGGAAGGCAATGGGCTTCCGCTTTACCGCGTGCCCAGCGCAGAACTCCTGAACAGCGAAAAACTCAAGGCCCAGCGCGAGATGAAGCCAAACTTCATCCTAGTGCTCATGGAATCGCAGCGCGGCCTGAACGTGGGCTATATGAACCCGCAGATACAGCCCACCCCCACACCATTCATGGATTCTCTCGCAGCCCATTCCCGCGTATGGATGCGCATGCACACAAGCGGCGTTCCCACCACAGGTGGTGTCCTTTCAACCCACCTCGGCATCCCCCACCACACGCGACTCGCACAGGCCACGGACCTCGCGCACATAACGCTGCCGAGCTTTGTATCTACGCTGACCGATTCTGGTTACAGCACGCACTACATGTCGGCCGCCGACCCCGCCTGGGATAATTTGGGCGTATGGGCAGCCAAGTGGTACACCGCACTGCACTACAACCGCGAACGTGAAGACGACTCCACCTTCATGGACAATGCGATTGAATACGTGCGCGACACACTTTCCAAGGAGGGCAAGCCCTTCCTCGCGACCCTCATGACGCGCTCCAACCATTACCCTTTCAACTTCGCCGCAGGCATGACCGACGAAGAGAAGAACCGCCCCCTGCAAGAACGCATCAACGTGACTATGGGATACGCCGACAGGCAACTCGCCCGCTTTATCCGGGCCATCGAAAACGAGGAATGGTACAAAAACACCTACGTGATCATCATGGCAGACCACGGATTCCCCCTAGGCGAAAACGGTGTATCCACGATGAACGGCGGCGGATTTTCGAACATAAGCTGGATTCCGTTTTTCATTCACGGGAAAGGACTCGATGCTGTACGCGACACCACAACAGCATCACAAATCGATATAGGCCCAACAGTGCTTGAACTAGCCGGATTCGCCGTCCCGAACATTTTCATGGGGCATAATTTGTTGCGCGAGCATACAGCAGATTCCGTGCCGGAGCCAGTTGCAGGCCTATCCCTCGGATCGTATTCCGGCTATGCAGCCCTCGGGCTGGACAGCTACCGCTTTATCGCAAAGTACCCCTCGCAAGAAGAAACGCACATCTTTGCTGAAGGTGACCTGCGCCAACAAAACGAAATCACCGGAAACAAGCAGAACGAGGAAATCCACAAAAAAGAGGATTACCTAAAGGCAACCCTCGATACATTGCTAAAAATTTCGGACTATAGTTTGGAACGGGGACTGTAGCAAGCGTTACAAATCCTTTGACCGATCCAGCCATTCCTTGAATTCTTGACGACGTTTTTCGCCTTCTTCCACTGAAACAGTTTCATAACTGTTTCCACACCGATATCCGACCAACGAAGAATCCGATTTTAAATGGTCCAAAGAACAAACCCACTCTATAGAATCTGCAAACATCCGTTTTGCATTCAATGTTTCATGAGTGCAATCTGCCGGTTTTTCATCTTGACATACCCATGTTGGTTGAGTTGCCGTAATCAACCAATCTTCAGGTTCCGCTTTAAGATTTTTGCAGGGATTCGAGCCATTACATTCAGACATATACTTTAACGATTCCGCTAAAGACTGTTCGCATTCGCTATAATCCTTTCCAGAAAATTTTTCAGTATTGTACATGGGCTTACAATCCAAAGAAGGATCGTAGCAATCCTTTTCGCACGGTTCATCAGTGCCATAAGCGCAGGCAATTGCCTGCAACGCAAACGACGAAGCAATTATACTTGTGATTCTAAATCGCTTGCTCCAAAAAAAGGCGCCAAGCCACAGAAAAATTTTACGAAATAAATTTCTCATACATCAACCCTCTACACCGAAAAATATATTCAAAAAATTATCTTGTCAAGAACGCAGACTATTTTTTTAGCCGAAGCTAGAAGTGAGCAGAACGATGAGGCACGAGGCTCGAGACTCCAGCAAAGAGCAGTGAGCGGTGAGCTATGAGCGGTGAGAAAAACGCAGCTATGCGAAGCTTATTACTAAGCCGAAGCTAGAAGCGAGCAGAGCAAGGCCGCAGACCCCGAAGCCGTACATAATCGTACGGCGAGTGGGTCGAGAACGACGCTATGCGACGCTTATAGCGAGGCTTATTTTTTCTTCAGCCAGGTGCCGCACAAATACATCGTAAATACGACACTCGTAATCAGGAACATCGCGATGCTGATGCATGCGAGGTCTCCTATTCCCTTGAGGCCGCGGTGCGTTGTAAACAGGAACCCGACAAAACCGGCAATGGTCGTGGTGGAACTGGCCATCACATTGCGGCCAGTGGTATCCATCAACAGACGCAGCGTCAAATTCTTGTCGCTCATCCAGGAGGTAATCATGTGGATTGTCGCGTCGATGCCGATACCGAGAGCCATCGGGATTACAATCACGTTGTAAATACTGATTTTTCCGAACTCGAACATGTCGGTAAGGAAGCCGAGGAGCCCAAGCGTCAGGAGCGTGCCCATACCAAACGAGATGCAACCGGCAAGGAACAATTTGGGCTTGCGGAAAGATATCACGAGCGTTCCGAAAATCACGAGGATAATCACGAGCGCAAGCCTGAAACTATCCTTTTTCACGGAATCAATCACGTCGGAGAGAATGAACTGCGACGAGAACGTGCGAAGTTCCTCGCCATCAAAATTCCAGTGACCATAGCGTTCCTGGAAGCGGTGCAACGCATGAGCATCCCAACTCGGGAAGTCGCCATAGATAAAGCCAATCTTGCCGTAGCTGCCGTCTTTTTCACGGAGCAAATCCAGCGTCCAGCTCGGAACATCTTCGGCAGTGAACGTATTCTCGACTGCGGAGAGTTTGCGCAAGTTCGCCACGTTCACGGAATCATCACCTTCGGCGCGGTCAAATACGCGGGCTTCGGCGAGGTCGCGAATTTCTTCAATCACTTCGAGGCGCTGCTTCTGGGAATCCTGCGGCGGCACGAAACTCTTGAGCGTAAGGAAACTCCCGAGAGTGGAATCATGCTCCACGTGCAGGCGCACCATCAGGGTGTCGTAAAGCTTGTCGAGCTGTTCAGGCTTGGAGCCCATCACGGCAGCCGGAGTCGATGTCACGGCCTTACCCGTCGCGCGAGTCACCTTTGTCGAAATCTTGTTGGAGGCCACCTTCGTGTTGGTCGAAACGCGGCGCAGGTTGCGCAGATTATGCTCGAAGTCCACGTCCTGTGCGAACCACAGCGAGACGGCGCCCAGCGCAAAACCTGCGAAGGCCACGTACTTGAAGAACCGGAGAATCTTCGCCTCGTCCCAGGACCTGGGCAACAGTGTATTATCTGGAGCCTTCGGGATACCGCCCATGCACTTGACTAGCACCGGGAGGAACAGGACCGAGGTCAACATGCTGAAAAGCACACCCATCGAGGCAACCACGCCGAACTCGTAAAAACCGCGGAAATGCGCCGCAAGCAGCGTGAGGAATGCGGCAATCGTTGTAAAGCTTGCGAGGATGAACGGCTTGAGCATCTTGCGCTGGGCCGCTTCCAAGACTTCTTCGAGCGTTGCGTACTTGTGCATCAACTTCTGCGACGTGCCCAAAATGTGAATCGAGTAGTCAATGCCAATACCCAAGATGATGGAGGCGACAAACACCGTAAACGGATTCAACTTACCATAGAAAAGAGCCGTAAACGCAAGCGTCGGGAGGCAGGCGTAAAGCACAGAGGACACCACCAGGATGGGGCCCTTGACACTCCTAAAGAAGAATATCGTGAGGAAGATAATAAGAACAAGGCTTATCGCAAACGAGAACACAGAATCGTTAGCCACCTCGTCCACTTCCTTGAGGCCCTCGTAAGTACCTTCGACCGTAAAACGAGTAGGAACCGGATATTTCTTGCTGCTGAAATAAGCAAGCAAGGAATCAGTGCGGGCCAAAATGTGAGTTACAAATTCATAGTCCGTCGAGGGCTTGATAAGCTTTGCATTCACAACACCGTTAAAGAGAATCTTCCCGGTACTATCGGGGCGCGGAGAACCAATAAGCCGGTTCTTGAGCGCCGACGGGATAGTCGATTTCGGGTTCCATTCATCGTCGTCACTGAGATTTTTCGCTTCATCTTGCGTCATCAACGACGAATCCGAATTGCCCTTCTTGAAGAATGCGTCAAAGGCGCTCACCGCTTCGTCAGGGAGGCCGAGTTCTTGCGGCAGGTTTTCGTCAAACCACACACGTTCCTTTTTCGGAGTCGTGGCACTGGCCGAATCCGTTGAAGATTCGCCCAGGAGATCAACAACCAGCGGGCCATTCTTGCGGCCAATTTCGAGTTGCAAATCTTCCAGGTTGTCACGGATGTTTTCAAGATGCTTTACCGGCAAGTAAAGGAGCGCATTGTCCTTGAAAAATTGGTTCTCGTTATCTACCTGGGTCGAGACGAAATCGCCCTGCCAATTCTTGTGAATGTACTCGGTAACGGAATCCTGCAAAGCCACCACCAGATCCATATCTTCGCTCTGGATGGCAATCATAAACTTGTCCGTAGAACCAAAACGCTGGTAAGATTCCTCAAGCGCCTTTACGCTCGGAGTGCCTTCGGGCAAAAGATGTGAAAGATCGGCATCGAGTTTAAGACCGGGCTTGAACAGAATGGGAATAGCGAAAAGCACGGCCAAGACCAAATAAAAGGCAAGAGCCTTGTACTGGTGTTTACAAATTAAGGGGATATACCAATTCGAGAATCGTTCAATCAGAGATTTCTTATTCGTCATACTAGCAATATAAAAAAAAGTGGAACAACTTGCATCGTAGCAACGGCAAGTTCACGATATTCGGTCAATTATCGAAGACAAGAGGATTTACGGCATCATGATGTCGTTGCGGAGAACGGAGCGCAAGACTTTGGCAGTCCCCACGGCCTTCTTTTTCCAGCCAAGCGAGACGCTATCCTGCACCTGTTCAAAGACTCCATCTATGCCGCGATAGACTACCTCGTTTTCGAGACCACCCACCAGCACGTGGTCACGGAACCCGAGATAATAGGCGTTCTGCGAAAAGAATACCGACGGCTGATCGGCGGGGCGTTCCTCGACAAGCAAGTCGTAACCCCAGAAATGGTTGGGCTCGCGGACTCCAGCCAAGTCGAACACGGTGGGGCCCAAGTCCAGCTGCGATGCGACATCTTCGCGGACCGTAAGGCCATTGAACAGGGCGGTATCCGGCGAGAACAGGCCGATAAAGATTTGCGTCGTGGAAACACCGAGTGGCTGCGGCACCTTGTAGTCAATGGAATCCACGGGGGTATCGTGGTCGCCCAGGATAAACACGACCGTATTCTCGAAATCGGGGCGCTTGGACAGTTCATCGAAAAAGCGTCCCAGTTGCGTATCGGTATAGCGGACGGCATTGCGGTAACGCACCACGGCATCGTCGGGCTGTTCGGCAAATTGCAGCGGATAGTTATAGAACGGGATGTGCGAAGCAATCGTATTGAACGAAAGCAGCCACGGGCCGTCCACCGACTTCTCGGCAAGCGCCTTGATGGCCGCATTCACACCGAGACTGTCCGCAGAGCCTTCAATCCGTTCCTCTTCGGGCAAATACCAGTTCTTGCCAAAGAACTTTTCCACGAAAGGCAGCGTATGGTCGAAAATCGGATTCGAGACCGTCATGTAGGACCTGTGATAGTCCGTCAGGAATTCCGGGAAGCCCTTGAACTTGTTGGCCGCATAGAAGCTGGGCACGTCGCGGTTCGGGTGCGAGGGGAAACCCATGTAAGTCGCCATGGTTCCGCGCACCGTCGGGTATCCGCCACTAAACGCATTCTTGAACCAAAGCCCGCCACCAAGCGAGTTGCCTGAGGAATCCTTGGCAAAGTAGCCGCCGCTAGCCAGTTTCCAAATGTTCGGAGCAAGAGCGGTATCGCCTTCGAGCATCTTATTGAAGAAACGCCCCTTGAAAGACTCCCCCATAATAAACACGATATTGTAGCGCTTTTTCGCCTTGTACTCGTGCGTAGGCGCACCACGGTATGTCGGGTATGCGGCCAAGTCAGGGCGACTAGCTACAAAATCGGCAGGCAAGAAGGAATTCAGGTCGTCGATTAGGTCGTCCGTAATCTTTGTATTGTCGTGGATGAACTCGAATGTTTCCACCGCAGCAATATGGAGAACCGGAGCCGTGAGCGTATGCTTCCCGAGCGTAAAGCGTTTTTCAATCTTGAAATGGACCAGCGGGACCTCGATCCAGCCCCTCGCTCCTGTCAAGAAAAGCACCAAGGGCGTCACGGAAAGAGCAAGGCCGACGACGAGCATCGTCACCGGAAGCTTTTTTGAATGTTTGCAGGGCTCCACCTGGGCACCCCCGAGTGCGGCACGCATCCTGCGAAGGCGTATCGTATAGACGGTCACGAAAGCGGCGGCACCCGCAAAGCCAACAAGCACGAGAACAATCCACAGCACAGTCCCCAAAAGGTCACCACCCAACGTGGAAACCGTCGTTGCATCGGTAATGTTCGAAATGTGGAAATACGTGCGAAGGAACGAGTACGAAAGGCGCTGATGAGAAAAGCGGAATAGGTCGTAATCCACGACGGCGACAAAAAAGTAGAACGCGTAAAAGATGGCTAGGGCACGGGGAGCGCGGGCAAAGGCGAACAGCGCCCCCATCACGAGAATGGCTCCGAAGGCCATGAACACCTGCCAGATAATCTTCCCTTCGAACATTTCGGTGAGCGAAAGGCCCAGCGGATCAGGCAGGCTATAAAAGAGCACCAGCATCAATATCTGGAGCACAAGGGCAACAACGACAATCCACACAAAGGGATTTTTCGATCTGAGTAAAGACCAATTATTTTTTTTGGCTAAAATGCGGCACGATTCAAGCAACCGATTCATTGCATCATTTTTCATAAGCATAATATAACTTTTTTTAAAAAAAGGAATTTCTTAAATAGATTCAAAAAAAAAAGAAATTGAATTAAACAATAAAAATTTCTATTTTTGCAATAACCGAAAAGAGATCAATTCCATGCATCGTTTCTACTGGCTTTTCTTTGCACTGCTACTCACTCTTGGGAGATTCAGTCTTCTTTGCTCCTTATATTTTTTAAAGACTCCATTTGGTGGAGTGTTCGTTGACCGAATCGACAAGTTCATCTGGCACACGCTCTATGTGGAAGCGGGCGTCTGCATGTCCATCGCATTTCTCTTTTACGTCATCTCGCGATTTGTCCATGGCAAGGGAATAAAAATCTTAAAGGTGATCTCGGTTGTAATTGCTGCCATTTACTTAACCCTCAGCGGCACCGACGACGAAATCATGCGCTGGATGAGCCAGAAGCTTTCGCTCTCATTTATCAACACGTACATTCTCGCCTTTACGGACACCGAACTCGCTTCAAATATTTTCTGGGGAGACGCGTTCCATTTCATACTCACGGTAGGGATTGTCGTCGCCTTTACCGTAGGCATCGCGATTTACACATACAAGATGGACCTTTCCCAATGCTGGAAGCGCCCCTTCAAGAAGAACTGCATCCTTTTGGGAATCATGTTCATTCTTGCCGTGGCCGGCTGTACATCCTTCTGGTGGTACAACCCCGTATCGCGCAGGCAGGTACGCATCAAGCCCGTCATCTACAGTTTTACAGACAATTTCCTTGAAATCCTCAAGACAAGGAACCCTCCTGCCGACTATCGCGAAGGCATCGTGGCCCTCCGCGGAAATCCCGACCAGGAATATCCCTTCTGGAAAGAAGCCAAGGACGAAGCGGCCTCGCTAAAAACATTCCAGGAAAAAAACATCGACGAAAAACCGGACATCATCCTGTTTACTATCGAAAGCTTGCGCGGCTGGACAAACGACATGCGCGTCGAAGAAAACTGCAAACGCGCTCCCAATTTCTGCAAATTGGTAAAGAACAGTCTGTATTTCCCCTACGCCTACAGTGTCGGTTCACCTTCTATCGAAGGATTGCTCGGAATCATGGAAGGCGTTCTAAGCCTGCCCCACCATGTTCTCCTGAACAGCTATCCCAACACACGGATGCGTTCGATTTCCGAGATTCTTAGGGATGCGGGCTACCACACCGAAGTCCTTATCGGATCGGACCCCTATTTTGACAATGGGATGGTATGGTTCCAGCAGTGGTTTGACTATGTGGAATACAAGCCCGAGAATCACAGCGATGTCGCCATGGCGCACCGTTTTATCGAGCACTACAACACCCGTCCAAAAGACAAGCCCCTGTTCTATCATTGGATGAGTTGCAGCATGCACATTCCCTTTGATCTGCCCGAAGACATGGGTCCAAAGCCCGAAGACCTAGACGAAGCTTACCTGCGAGCCATTGCCTATATGGACAGTTCTCTCGGCATCATCATGGACGAAGTCGCCAAAGGCCCCAGGGCAAACAACACCTTGTTCATCTTGACCGGAGACCACTCCCTGCCGAACAGCGAACAAATGCCTACAGTCGAAAGGGTCGGCCAGGCATCGGATGCGTTCACCTGGGTTTCGCTCCTATTTGCTGGACCCGGCATAGACCCCCACATCGACACGCGCCCCGTTTCGCAGGGAGATATTGCACCGTCCATCATCGGTTATCTTGACCTGGACGTATCGAACCACTTTATGGGGACGAATCTGCTTCAATGCAAGGATTCAACCTGCACCATGGAACTTCCACCCGTCTATTCCTTCCGTTCAGGAGACATGGGACTCCGTAACGATTCCCTCACGTTCCTTCTCCCGAATGTCGAAGGCAAAGATCCGGCAATCGTACTAACAAAAGACCATAAACCGACTTGGGACACGACAAGGCCCGTTGAAGGCTATGTTCACGAAAAGCCAACCGAAATAAACCGGGACGCTCTTCTTAAGACAACAGCCACAATGCGAGCCATATCAAATTCCTGGAAATACATCATATACAGGAACAAACTCGTGCCTCAAAAGTAAAGGTTTCCTCCAAGCTATGACAAAAAAATTTTTGTGCACCCCTCTTTATTGGATTGCAGTTTCACTTATTTTAATACTCGGACGAATAGCTCTTCTTTGTTCGCTTTACCTCTTCAAGAATCCGTTCGGTGGCCCTGTCGTAGAAAACATCCATAAGTTTCTATGGCACTCCATCTATGTCGAAGCAGGTGTTGTCATGGCGCTTACCACCTGCTTTATACTTGCGTCGTTCTGGGTCCGGGGCAAAGGACTTTCTGTTTTAAAAGTCATCATTGCTGTCGTTGGCTCCATTTACATTCTCACGGCAGGCATCGATGACGAAGTCCAGCGATGGATGTTCCAAAAGTTCACGCCATCGTTTATAAGCGTCTATGCCACAGCATTCACCGACACGTCCATTGCGTTAGATGTCTTTTCCGGGGACGCATTCCACTTCATCTTGACGACACTGCTCGTCATTGCATCTAGTGCATGCCTTATCGCCGTTACCCGAAAGGCCGATTTTCAACAGATCACACAAAAGCCCCTGAAAAAGAATACTTTTGTCATCTTTGGCATATCGTTCCTTTTGGCCATCGTCGGCTGCACCTCGTTCTGGTGGTTCCATCCGCTGCCGCGCAGGCAAGTTCGCATCAAGCCCGTCGTTTACACATTCATCAGCGAATTCATCAACACACTTGACGCAAGGCATGCTCCCGACAACTACCGGGAGGGAATCATCGCGTTGGGGGGGAATCCGGATGTCGAATATCCGTTCTGGAAAAAAGCGGAAAACGAAACGGAATCCATCGAAACCTTCAAGAACAAACCTTTCGACGAAAAGCCCGATATTATTGTTTTCACAATTGAAACGCTCCGCGGGTGGACTAGCGACATGCGCATCGGATCCGGATGTAAAGCGCTCCCCCATCTTTGCAAGCTAGCGCAAAACGGGCTCTACTTTCCGAACACCCACAGCGTAGGCGCCCCCTCTATCGAAGGACTTCTCGGAATCATGGAGGGCGTACTGAGCCACCCCTATGTGGTATTCCTGAACAATTATCCCAACACCAGAATGAGAGCACTGCCCGAAATTCTTAGGGAAGCCGGTTACCATACAGAAGTGCTAATGGGAACAGACCCCCGCTTTGCCAACGAAATTGTCTGGTTCAACCAATGGTTCGATTATGTCGAATACATCGACAACAGCAACGATGTCGCACTGGCCAACCGGTTCCTGGACCACTACAAGAACCGTCCCGAAGGGAAGCCGTTGTTCTACCACTGGATGAGCCGCAGCATGCACGTTCCTTTCAACAACCTTCCCAAAGACATGGGGCCCACGCCGGACGATCCCGCTGAAGCCTACATGCGCGCCATCGCCTATATGGACAGTTCTCTTGGGATTATATTGGATGCCGTCGAAAATGGGCCAAGAGCAAACAACACCTTGTTCGTATTAACGGGAGACCATTCCTTCCCGACGGGGCAACAGGTCCAGCTTGCCGAAAAACTGGGAAAAATTAACGACGGGCGTTCATGGGTTTCACTCATCTTTAACGGACCCAACATCGACCCGCAAATCGTGTCCCATCAAGTTTCACAAAGCTGCATCGCCCCCTCGATTCTCGGATATCTCAACCTGGACGTTTCAAACAGCTTCATGGGAATCGACTTGCTCAGCAACAGGGACAGCATCGCCAGCCGGGCCTTCCCCCCTGTATTCTCCTTTGAATACGGAGACATGGGCATGTGGGAAGATTCCATGACATATTATCTTTCCCCGATACAGGGTGAAAACCAGGCCGTCGCACTGAAATCTTATCTGGACCCCACCTGGGACACGACACAGTTGGTCAACGGCTTTACGCAAGCCGCCCCAATCGATATCCCGGCAGAAAAAATAGAGGCAAAGACAAAGACCATGCGCGCCGTTTCTGAAGCATGGAAATACATCATATACAAAAACAAGCTCATGCCCCCCAAAGGGAAAGGCAATTAGCCGGCGTACATTATTTTCTATTTTTAGGCCATGAACAATCTGGAAACAGACAGCAAATTCCTGAAGAAAGGCGCCCTTTTCAATATCTTGGGGACAGCACTTAAGATATGCGGCCCCCTCCTGACCGTTTTATTGGCGCGTATTTTCGGAGCAACGGAATTTGGTATATTCGTTTCGACGCAGGCTTTGCTGCTGACAATTTCACGTGCATCGACAATCGGCCTGGACAGGGGCCTGCATTGGTACCTCCCCCAGAACAAACTCCATAACCGGCCACATTACCAAGGCATCATGGAATCGTTCTGGGTAACCATCACCATATCCCTGATTATAACGTTCGCCATATTTGGAGCCTCGTTCACGGATTTCGTTTCGGACGAGCTCCCCTATTACGCCCTTTCGCTCGTTTTCTATTCCGGAACCTTCGTCCTGAGCAATTCTTCCGAAGGCAATCGAAAGCCCTGGTACGCCATTCTCATCAACGATTTTCTCGTTGCGGTCCTTTCTCCCGGAGCCTCGATTATCCTGCACCTCTGCGGAATCCCGCATGCACTCCCCTTTGGCCTTCTACTCGGGCAAATTGGCGGGTTCATCATGCATTCGCTGGTCATTCGTTCGCAGTTCAAGGATATGCCGCTCATCCCCACGAAACGGATTGAAAAAAAACTGGTTCTTTATTCAGTGCCCATCGGGTTCAACGTTCTGACTGGGAACCTGCTGATGCGTTCCACCTTGTGGATGGTGCTGTTCTTCCTGGGAGCCGAAGCCGCCGGGGTTTACGCCCTGATGACCACCTTGGCAAACGGACTACAGACCATCCGAAACGGGTTCAACCCCATCCTGATTCCTGTCGTCTCCGAAATGACCGAGGAACGCCTCAAGACAGACGTCAAGCCCGTCTATTCCTACTGCGTTTCGATGGCCACCATGATCCAGATAGTCATCGGATTCTTCATCGTGCTGTTCCCCGCCGAAATCATGTCGATTGCCGGCAAGAGCTATGTCATGCAGCCCAAGGCTCTGGGAATTTTGCTCTTCTTCCAGCTCATCGCGACGTTCTTTGGCATGGTCAATACGATTATAGACGGCATCGGGAAGAGCATTGTCAATCTCAAGGTAAGCCTGCTCGCCCTTGCGCTTTCGCTACTGTTCGGCTTCCTGCTGATTCCGCCGTTCGAGCTGGTCGGTGCAGCGCTTTCCATGTTCATTTATGGTCTAGCGTCTGCCATCTGCTACAACGTCTACCTGTTCAGGCGCAAGATGCAGCCCTACTCTCGCAAGCTTTGGGTAGAATTCGTCTGGATTCTGGCTCTTATCGGGCTCTACATTTTCGTCAACATTGACGGTGTCCAGCTGGAAATGTGGCACAAGATTGCCATCTACGTAGCAACGCTGCTGATACTGGGAGCCCAGTACCTCTTTTACAAGCGGAAGTTCTAACCCATTAGAATTTCAGGGCTTTCCTGAAAAGGCCCCACCAGCGGCCGAGTGTCCCCGGCTTCGCCACCCGATTCAAGGCAACGTCCTTGAACGGAGACTGGACATAACGCCGCCACCATTCGTGCGCTAGGAGAACATCGTAGTATTTCCAAGGTTTGCCCGCACCCGTCCAATGGATAATTGCCGGGTCGTCAAAAGCTTCCCGCGCCTCCTTGGCCGAATAAAAGACCTTCACCTTGTCGGCTTCTTTCATGTTGCTCATCGTTACATTGTAACGACAAGGCACAAAGCCGATTTTTCCATAGCACACATAATTCAAAATTAACTGGTCGGCCGGATCGAGTGGTGCAAATTCCTTTTTCCCCACAAGGGCAAGGCACTTGCTTTCGATATCGTCTTCGCGCATTGCCTTTAGGTTCATCAAAAGGACACCGCTATTCACATACTCGTCCATTCCGGGAATTCCGCTCTGTCGCAACCAACGATTGCGGTCATGCTTCTTGGCCTGGGCCCACACCACGGGCACACCCGCGATATAGCAGCCATCCATCGGCGTCGCGAACAAATCGCGAAGATCCTTGCGCACCATCGTATCGGTATCAAGATACAGAACCTTGTCCAGTTGCGATAATACCGACGGAGCCTTCAAACGGTACAGCGCCGGAGTCGTCACCGAATGGACCATTCCAACCTTGCCGTTATAGCGAATTCCCATATCCTTGAAATGCACAGCCATGTCGACAAGCGTTACCGAACACGTTCCCTTGGCAATATTTTCGCATGCCTTGAGGCGGTCCCGATTTTCAGGAGTCACGTTGTCCGAAAGGAAACAGTAAAAATCGTAGAACGTCCCCTCTGCCGCCGTTTCAATGGCAGAAGTCATCACGACCGCCATAGCATTGACTTGGTTATTGTCGCTCGAAAGGATTACGGGTATGCGAACGTTTTCCATGGCAAGTCACCCCTAGTTAAAAAATTTTCCCGATAATTTCCAAGGGTTTCACGAGGAAGGGCATCTTCTTGTACAACCACGCAAGCGACTTGGCAAAGGCATAGCTGCGGATAATGTAGGCGCCGGCTGCACCCACCTTGCGCGTCTGGAACTCGAAAGCTTCCTTGGCATGCGCAATCACATCGTCGTAGTATTCGTTGATGTGAATCGACTTATCTGCATTCACCGTCACCGGAATATTTTTCAGGTTCGTGTAGAAATCCTTGCGCAGAATTTTCGGCAAGAAGAGGTTCATGCTTTCCGGGACCTTGCGGCCGCAGGTGTCGACAATGCGCGAGCCGAAGAAGTGCAGCACCTTCGCCGTCGGCAAAAAGCGGTTACCGTAAGCCAGCTGGCAATTCCAGCCACCGGGCATCTTCTTGGTGATATAGCCAAACTTGAAGTTCGTCTCAGCAAGGCTAGCCATGTCGTAAGGGAAATTCTTCGACACGCAATAGAGCCAAAGTTCGTGCCATGTTTCAAAGAACTTGCGGGCTTCGGGAGTGTCCGCGGCATACATCACGCCCCCGTTGAAAATTTCGTCGTTCAGAATAGGCGAAAAGCCCATCATCTTCGCGTTGTTCAAAACCTTCTTGCGGTTAATCGCCTTCGAAAGGTTCGTGTGGAAATCGAGCACCGCATAGATGCCGCCCTTCCATTCTTCGGGAATCGAGAGGTCACCCACAATCGCGATATCGGAATCCATATAGAGAATGTCGCCATCGACCACATTGCGCATGACCGTCTTGAGATAACGGGAGCGCAGCATCGGTGTGAACTTTTCATCAAGCGTCAACACCTTGAGTTCATCGACCGCATCCTTGAGCACGGCACGCGGCCCCGTGAGAGTCTCCGCCGTCTTGTCGTCGGTCAAAAGCGTCACGAAGGCACCCGGATTATGCACTCGCAGTGACGCAATCGCCACAAGCGTCTGCTCGCAAAAGAAATCCTTCGGGGAACTGGTCAGAACAAAAAGGTACTTGACTGAGGGCATATAAGGTTCCTATAAAGTAACGGCAGGTTTCTTTTCGTAATCTAGTAGTTGGTCTTCGACAGAACGCCGGGGCAGGCGCTTTAAAAAACGAGTCAATTTTTGAAGGAACGGGCGCCAACTCCCCTTTGTCACATGGATAGCAAACGGTTTCGTCTTGGACGGATTGCAGCTGGGCAAGAAAATATCGCTCGGGTAAATTTTCATTCCGTTCGAAAGTTCCTGCATTTTGTCCTTATAGAGAAATCCGTATTCCTGTGCCAGATGGGCATAAACACAAGGAGAAATATTCTGGATATTCAGGCTCCCGTCGGGCAAAACGAATTTTTGCCCTTCGTAATATTCCATGCACTTTTTCAAGAACGGATGCCCAGCCACACCGCCAAAAATAGCGGCCTGCAAGGCGAGCCCAGGAATAACAATTTGATTCGGGTCTTTTTTGGTTCCGTCGTCGTTGAGCAAGTCCCAAGACTTGTTTTTCTTGAAATGAGTCGTAAATTCAATATTGGTGAAGTATTTGTTGTCCAGGAACGGATCGAAACTCTGGTACAAGTACACGTCACTATCCAGGTAAACACCGCCCTCGCTATAGACCGCATACAAACGGATGTAATCACTGGCAAAAGCCCACTTGGAAAGTTCGACCGCTTCGCGAACAAAGGGAACTTCGTCGATAACCTTCTGGCATTTTTTCATGTCCCAATGGACAATCTCATAATCCGGGCAATGGCGTTTCCAGCTTTCGATACACATCCGCGGAAGAGTCGGAAGCGGATCATCGGAAAGCCAGATATAATGAATTTTTTTCGGAATCATTTTTCGCCCTGTTCTAATCAATCCGCATCGTCAAAGGCCTGGGCCTCTTCGGGTTCGTCGACAATCCACTTGCGGATATGTTCGGCCAATTCCGCTTGGCTGTCCTTTTCCAGTTCGTCGGCCATACCTCTCAAGGTATCGGCATCCATGCCGGGCAATTCCTTTTCAAATGTCGTCACATAGCCTTCCAGCAAGTCGTAGGCCTTCATGCTCTGCAACAACTGCATGAACTCGATGTTCGCCGTGCCGCCATTACGGTAGCGGACATGATCTTCCAGCAACTTCCGTGCACGGGTAGAATCCACGACCTGGCAAAGCCTTGCAAGGTTTATCACCTTCGGGTATTTCTCGTACAGGCTCTCGGCAATCTTTGCGCAATCGGACTTTCGGCCTTCACGGTCGGCAATGCCGGCCTGCAAATCCAAACAGGCTTCCTCGTCTTCGGCGCCAGGGTTTTCCACATCGCGCAGCCACTGCTTGGCCATTTCGATATCACCTGCAACGAAATAGGAGTTGGCGATGTCGATTATTGTAGCGTTGCTCTTTTCGGGGTCGCGCATCAAAGCGGCCTTCGCGAACTCGGCAGCATCACCGATATCGTCGGCCATGTCGGAAATCGCATCCAGCACGTCGTCGCGATTGGGCAGGTCGTTAGTTTCAACGGTATTCATCAACTCGTCCAGCAAAGCTTTGATGGATTCGGGCGGGAGAATTTCGGAAACAGAGAGGAATACGTAAGAGCGCCCCTCCTCGCCCACATGGCGGACAGCCAAGTCGTGCACAAGGTCGGACACATATTTCTTGTCTTCGTACTGTTTGGCCAGTTCAACAAAGAACGTGCCCGCATCGTAAAAGAGTCCATCCCAAAGTTCAGGCTCGCCGTCGTCAATGCGCGAGCAAATAAAATCGCAGCGGAGCGTCCACGCCAGGAGTTCCAGTTGGAGTTTCGGGTTCTCGCCGAATCTTTCAATATCGTCAATCGCGGCGGCAATCGAATCGAACAAATCCGCAGGGCGCCCCAACAGCCGGCTACGGCCGTTCACGATGTCGCAGAGCATCTGGCGGATTTTGTCTTCCTTCCCTCGGAAGGCGCCATCATTGGCAGGAGATTTCCAAACTTTTTTCTTTTTAGCCATAATCCCAATTCTAGAAAATTCGCGCCCCAGGGATGGGGCGCGATTAAACGATTTCGACTATCTTTCGAAGGCTATTTAATCCAAGTGAAGAACGGGAAGCCGGCATACTTATCGCCAGCCATGGTCCATGCATTCTCGACCGCATTGAGCGCAGCCAGGAATTCAGCCGTCTTCATGGCCTCGGATGCCTCGCCCAATTCCGTAGGAGCAACCTTGGTTCCGGCATCGTAGTAGACCGATACCATTTCTGAGGTAGACAAGTGAGCCCCCGCAATAGAGCCAGCATTGGCAATAGCCGGGACGACCCCCGCATTATAGGCGCCAGTCACCTTGCATGTTTCTGCCTTACCGATGAGGCCACCGGCATTGGTGCTTCCTTCTGCGGTAATCAGCCCTTGGTTAAATGCGCTCGTCATGGAGGCTTCGGTCACGAACTTTCCAGCGATGCCACCAACGCTAAGAACATTCTTCGCAGTGATGGCTCCCGTGTTATAGACCTGGTTCAATACGGCGGAGTTCGAAGCAACGGCGACAACGCCACCCACATTACTTGTAGCATTATCCTCGCCGGTCACGGCAGCCTCGTTACCGGATTGCTTCACTTCTACCTGAGAAGCCTTGGCCACCACACCAGCCACATCCGTAGCGCCAGCAACATTACCCTTGTTCACGCACAATTCTACAACACCGTTCATCGACAAAGTAGAAACGATACCCGACACAGTCGTCTTACCGGCCACCGCAGCCGTATTGACTGCACTCTTGACTGTCGAAGAAATGGCCGTCGCGATAACGCCACCAACCGTACCGTTTCCATTAACCGAACCAGCCACAGTTACATTCTCAACGGTGCTGCCGCCACTGATGCTACCGCCAAGACCGCCAACAAAGTCGTTACCCGTCAAGCTACCCGAAGCAGAAACATCCTTGATTTCCGAATTTTCCGCCTTGCCGAACAGCATACCCACATAGGAACCCGCCTTGATGGAAACACCTTCCAGCTTGACATTTTTGATGACCGCATCCTTGACATAGCCGAACAATCCCGAGAAGGATACCGTATCGTCTATGGAGAGGCCCTTGATAGTATGGTCGCCACCATCAAACGTACCACCGAACGTACGGTTGCTCTGGCCCTTGACGCATCCAATGGGAGTCCACTTTTTGGAAAGCGTAATATTATCCGTCAGTTTAAAGACAATTCCGTTAAAATTCACGGCCTTGTTGTTGACCTCGTCCATCAGAGTCAACAGATTTTCCTCGTTCTTCAACTCATACGGACTCTCGGCCGTACCAGCACCTTCCCACAAGGTGGAGGGGTCATTGGGAAGAACCCAGTCAATATCCGACGAGTTCGGATTACTCGGATCCCCACTCCCGCTGGAATCCGGATTTTCGGGATCGTTTCCACTGGAACCGCCACTACTACCTGTAGAGCTATCATCACCGCATGCGGCCAAGGCAAAGGCCATAGTCGCCAACAAAAACCATTTTTTAAGATTCATACTTACCACCCAATAATAACACCGATGTTGTATTTGTGATTCGTTTTATCAATATATATTAAGTTTGCCCCATAATCCATAACAAAAGCCATAAAAAGGCCACGTTAAGAAAAATTTTCGGGGGTATCTACCGACTTTCTTGGTTACAATGCTAGAGTCTAGCGTTTTTCGCGGATACGCTTGTATATGGCCTCGGCCTTTTCTTCATCCCCGGCATTGGAAAACACGTGGCCGACATTTTCGGCACCGATACGTCCCTGGGAATTTCCGGCAAGCCAAGCCTTCATATAACAATCCAAGGCCTCATCATAGCGCTTTTGCGAGAAATAAATCTGTCCAAGGTCAACATTCAGGTCTCCAAGCCCCTTCTTATGGCGCAAGCCTTCTTCCAAGGTAAAGATGGCCATCCAGGGGGAACCTTCTTTCAAGTACATCTGGGCCAGGTACCTGCGTGCAGACACGTTTTCCGGGTCCATCAAAATACCGTTTTCCATCTCGTTGAGGGACTGCCGCGTCGAATCCATGCTGCGATAGTAATACGCCATAGTATAATGCACGTCGGCGCCGGCGGTGGCTGTCATCTGCAGGGCGTTGCGCAAGGTTTTTATCGCATACTCGTAGTCACCCAGTTTTTCGTAGACATCAGCAAGCCCGTACCAAGCATCCATGCGGTCCGGATTCAAACGCAAGGCGCTTTCGAAATGCTTCTGGGCAAGAGTCCAGTCGCGACCCTTCATGTAGCACTCGCCCAGCGCAAAATGAACGTGGTCGTTTTCCTCGCCCAGTTCCAGCGCACGTTTATAGGCGGCAATCGCCTCGCCCGGATCACCGGCCAAGTAGTAAATGTCGCCCATCAAAAGCCAAGCCTTCACAAACTTCGGCAGCAGTTCAACCGTACGCTTGTACGCGACCAACGCCACTTCCTTGCGACCCAGTTGTACCAGGGCGTTGCCCAAGTTGAACCAGGCGAAGGGTTCGTAGCGACCCTCGTCAATCGCTGCCCTGTAAAGGGGAACGCTCTCCTTGTACTTACCTTGGTCGTAAAGTTCGTTCGCACGGAAGAAGTAATCGTCAGCAGCATGCGAGAAAACGGCAAGGACGAGTATGATGAGTGACGAGATAAACGATACTTGGTGCTTCAACACCTTAGTAGAGTTATCCCCTATGAGGAGACGAGAGTCGAGAGAAAACTCTTTCGTCTTTCGTCTGTAGGCACGCAGTGCCGTTCTTTCGTCTAATCTATTTGACAAAGCGGAACTCCTTTGTGGCCTTCTGCGCCACGGGATATCCGCCAAGCTGAGCGGGACTGAACTTCCACTGGCGAACCGCCTTCAACGCTTCGATTTCGAAACCGTAACCCGGCGGATCCAACGTCATCACCTGGGTCTGCACGACATCGCCATACACGTCGATAACCAAGAGCACCTTCACGTAGCCGGACACGCCCATCTTCTTTGCCTTCTCGGGGAACTTGGGCTGGATTTCGCGAAGCACCTGGGCCTGTTCGTCCACCTCGCCCGCCTCGTACACCACGTTTTCCATGGAGCCTGCGTCCACAACGGCGCCATCGCCGGCATTGCCACGCGCCAAAGAAAGGTCCATCTGGAAATTCTGGCTGCGGCTCAGCCCCGGATGGCTCGAAATGCGGAACGGGTTCGGGTTCACAACCGTACGTATAATCTTCTGCTTGACTTCGGGCTTCTTCTCGTTCACCAAGACCTCGACCTCGGTCAACACCTCAAGCGGCTTTTCCGTCTTGACGCCCTTGTCGAAGAACAATGCGTTAATAACGGGAATGGCCAAGAAGAACACCCCGCTGACCACGAAGGAAAGGACCACCGCAATCGGGTAGCGGAAGTACCTAGCCAAGAAATCCGTGGGAGAAAAGCGCATTTATTCTTCCTTGTTCGCCGAAATAGAAACTTTGCGGACCTTCGCCAGGTTGCATTCGTCCAGAACATCTACCACGCGGCCCGAAGGGGCGTCACGGTCGGACACGATAATCACGGGGCGGTCTGGCGCCTCCGCCGTCATCTGGCGAAGGACAGTCTGCAGCGTAGAAAGATTCACCTGCGTCTCGTTGATATGGATTGTCCCCTGACGGGTAATCCCAATCAGGATACTCTCCTTGGCGAGATCCTTTGCGGAACTCGCCTTCGGCTTGGTTACGTCCACGCCGGTCTCGCGAGTAAACGTCGAGGTAACAACGAAGAAGATGAGCAGGATGAACACCATGTCCAGCATCGGGGACACGTCAATCCCGCCAGCATCCCTGTTTCTTTTACGAATAAAACTCATTGGTCCTCCCTAGTGCCGCTTTCGGGCACCTCGGCAGGTTCGAATGACCAGGATTCAAAGCGAAGCGCTTCGCTCCACGCATGGTCCTCGACCTTTTCCACCTTGTTCATCAAAAAATTGTACGCAAGCATCAGCGGGAAGGCAACAAGCAATCCCGCCTGTGTCGTCAGCAAAGCCTCGGAAATGCCATCGGCCAAAAGCACCGGGTTTCCAAATCCGAAAAGCTGGATAGTCTCGAAAGTATGCACCATACCCGAAACCGTACCCAGAAGTCCAAGCATCGGTGCGATGGCGGCACATGTAGAAATCGTCTTGAGTGAACGGGACAACCGTAGCGAAATATCGTGGCGCGTCGCATCCATGGCGTTACGCACGGCGACAGGCCCTTCGCTGCGGTGCTTGCGGATATCCTCGACAAGGGCAAGGAAATAGCCGAAGCGGCGTTTGCTCAAACGCTTGACAGCCTCGTCCTCGCCCACCTTTTCGAGATCCTTCCAAAAAGCCGACGAAGACCTACCCTTCAGCATAAAGTAAAAGCCATAGCGTTCAATCATCATAAACCAGCCGAACCACCCCAACAGGAATAACGGGGCGAGGACCCAGCCACCGCGAGTGACTGTTCCCAAAGCTGTCTCGATGACAGAATATTCGGTCATCAGCGTTCCTTAATCCAGATGGCGTTCAACACGGCAAGGCCAGCCTTTTCCATACGGCCACGCAGCGCATCGGCACGGTTCACCAAGAACGTATGCAGCAGTTGCAGCGGAATAGCCACGATAAGGCCCGCTTCCGTCGTCACCAAGGCGACAGAGATACCGCCAGCCAAAAGCTTCGGGTCGCTCGTTCCGTGCATCGTAATCACGTCGAAGAGTTCGATCATACCCATCACGGTACCCAAAAGACCAAGCAACGGAGCGGTCGCCGCAAACACGGAAATCCAGGAGAGCGCCTTCTCGATCTTCGGGACTTCGCCCGCGAAGAGCTCCTCAAGGCCCTTTTCGGCGCTGGCTCGACTCGGATAATTCTTGAGCAGGGCTGTACGGAGCACTTTGCCCACAGCACCTCTCGCCGTCTTCGACTGCTTGCAGGCTTCGTCCACATCACCGGCCGCAAGCGCCTTGAGGGCACGACGTGCAGACATTCCGCCAAAGCTCAAAATCAAAAGCACAATGAGGCGCCACAGCACAATCAACACACCCAGCACGAGAATCGCGACAATCGGGTACATCAAGATACCACCATCCTTGAAGAACTGGACCAAGTCTTCTTTCCAGCTCTTTTCCTGGTGGCTAGCAATCTCGGAAGAAAGTTCTGTGCTCAGGAGTACGTCCACAGGAGCCATCACATAGGCAGAATCCGCAGTAGCCGCAAACGCCTTGGCCACTTGGCCCTTGACATCCGTACCGAGATTTTCCTGCCAACTATAAGTGCGGTTCTTTTCTCCTGCAACAGGGAGCATCAACGCCGACGGGTGGAATCCGTTGATATCCGTGACGGTCGCCATCTGCATCGCATAAAGGCCACCAATGCGCATACGGTCGCCTTCGGCAACAGCCGTACCGAACAGGAGTTCGGCCTTCTCGTAGCGGACTTCACGTGTAAAATTGAGTTCGGACTGGGCCACGGCAAACACGGAGCGGGCAATGCGGAGCGGGTCATCGCGGTACAGGCCCATTTCCTTCTTGACCTTGTTCATCGTTTCGGTGCGTTCCGGCAGTTTGAAGGGCACGCCCTGTTCCTGGAACTTGGCAAGCGTTTCCAAACGTTCGGGCCCCACAGCCAAGGAGAGGTATTCCGAGCGGGCCGTCTCGGCCTGCTGCTTGATTTGCGCAAGGTCCTCACGGGCAACACGCACGTCTTCGAACAAGCGGGCGCGTTCCGACATCAGGGCGTCCACCTTTTCCTTGCTTTCCTGGTAGCGTTCGTTGAACAGTTCGCGTTCCTGGTTGGCGGCTTCCCTGTCCTTCCAGCGGGCAGCAACAGCCATGTCGCGCTTCTTGCGGGCTTCTTCGAGGTCAGCCTTCGCGCTGTTCAGTTCGGCACGCTTCTTGACCGCGTCGATATCGTTTTTCTGTTGCGCAAAAGAAAGCGGAGCAAGGCAAAGAAGAGTTGCTAAGATAATAGAGGCGCGAGGTACGAGGCTCGAGGTACGAGACATTATAAACCCTCCTTAGGTATGGAGACCGGAATGGAGACAAGGCGCGGAGCAGTCTTGCCTTCAGCCACCTTCATCACGTCCTTGAGGGCCGTTCTCATAGCGAAGTCTTCCGAAACATTGTTCCAGACAAAACCGCCGTCCGCAGTCCTCTGTAGCCACAGCACGTCGTTGCCGTCGTTACTCACAAATACCGAAGCGACAGCGCCATAGCGCAGGAACGTCCCCGGTACGTTGCGGGCATTCACCTGGAGGAACCCTTTGTACACCTCGGTCGTGTAACCCAGGCGGATACGGTCATAGTAGATTTCAAGAGTGCGGTTAATGGCGTCGTCGGCATTCACGAAACCCTTGGCAAGCTGTTCGGCAATCTCGTGAAGGCTCTTGACCACTTCTTCGTTCTTGTACGGGAAGTCAGCCTCGAACGCAGGAGCGAGCGAGTCAATGACCTTGGCCAGGGATTCCTGGTACTTCTGCTTGCGGCTTTCGTACCAGTGGATAGTCCCAGTTGTCTTTTGGCGAGCGTCATCCAGGTTCTTGATTTCGGCCTTGAGCGAATCGATTTCGGCAAGCAGGGCCTTGTTCTGGGCGGAGAGCGCCTGAACCTTCTTGCGGCCCACCTCGATGAATTCAGCATGACGCTTCTTTTCGGCATCATGGAGAGATTTTTCGCGGGAAGTTTCCAGCTCGACAGCCTTTATCTGCCGGCGGACAAGTTCTACGGTTTCCTGCGCAAAAGCAAAAATACTGCTTAGGCACAAGCAGAGAAACAGTTTTTGGACGGTATGAAATTTCATAGTGCGAAAAATACAAAAAGAACCTCGGCCAAAAAAGCCGAGGTCAAAAAAATGCAACGTTATCTTTGCAAATAAAGCAAAAGATTACTTGGAATCCTTGAAATACTTCGGAGTATTCTTGGCACCATGCTTCTTGAGTTCCTTGATCAGGCGCGGATAACCTTCGTTGGTCGCCCAGTCGAGCACAGAATAGCCCTGGCCGCACTTGGCGTTCACGTCGGCACCCTTGTTAATCAGGAACACCATCGCATCGAAGTTACCACTCTTGACGGTCCAATGGAGCGGCAGGTAACCGTCCGGGCCGCGGACATCGAGCGGAGCACCCGCGTTGGCGAGCATTTCGAGCACATCGACATTTCCACGCTTAGCGGCAATCAGCACAGCGCTACTCAGGCCAGCCGGGTCAGCACCTTCTTTCTTCAACTGTTCAAGAAGGATAGAGACCACTTCCTTGTTGCCCATCATGACAGCGTTGTCAATGACCGCTTCGCCATTGCTGTTGCGGACATCGGCTTTTGCACCGTGAGCGAAAAGGTAGTTGAGCGACATGATGTTGCCCTTGTTCGCAGCGATAGCCACAGCATTGTTGCCATTGTCGGCAGCAGCATCAATCTCGAACGAAGCCTGGAGGAACAACGTCATCTTGGCCGTATCGCCATTTGCAGCATAAGACACGAACTGGTTCGGCGTAAAAGGAATCTTCCTCTTGGTCAGTTCCTTACGTACGGATTGCGGGTTATTCGGGTCCATTTTATCATCACAAGCGGTCATCGCGAGCAACAAGCTCAAAGCGCACATGCCAAATATTTTTTTCTTCATCATTTCAGCTCCAGAAGAATGGTTGTTATAAATCTAATGCTAAAACTACACTTTTTTTTAGTAAAATCGTACAGAAAAAAAACAATTTACACCAAATTCCTTTTTCCTGGCTTGGCCGAAATAACCCGCCGGCCACTTTGTTTACGAAAGTTTACTGTTTTTTGACTATTTTAAGACGTTCACCCGGCTTGACCTTTGTATCGTTCAACCCGTTCCAACGCACAATTTCCTCTATCGTTACCTTGTACTGGCGAGCAATGTCCCAAAGGCCTTCGCCCTTCTTCACCGTATGGACAACCTCTCCCGGATTCACAGGAGCGGAATCCTCCTCATCGTTGACTTCCCCCTGAACCCGGATGACCTGCCCCGGATGGATGGCGTTGGATGTACCCATGTTGTTCAGGCGACGAATCATGTCGGTCGTCGTGGAGAACCGTCTGGAAATGCTGTACAAGTTGTCGCCGGCCTGCACCGTGTACATTCCGTCCGTACTGGAGGTCTGGACCGCTGAAGTCTGGGCAACCGAGACCTTCTGCTTCTTTTCGGCCTTGCTCGCCTTCTTCTTTATCTGGGAAAGGCTCGGGACTGCCAAAGTATCGCCAACGCGCAGGCGCTTCGAGAAACCGTCATTCGCATAGAGCAACGATACCACAGGTATCCTGAACAGTTTGGCAATGGATGCATAAGTATCACCGGATTCAACCACATACTTATTCTTGAGCGGGACCTTGGTCGGGATGACAACCGACGGTTTCATGTCCGGTTTCGAAACGAACAACGTATCTCCAGACTTGATCATCGCGCTTGCACTCATGGAGTTCCAGGTACGCAACGATTCCTGCGAAACACCGTACATACGGGCGACAGAAGCGAGGTTGTCCCCAAGTTTTGCCACGTAGATTTTCACCTTGGCCGGTTTCTTGCCCGAAGACTTCCTCGGTTTGACCTTGACAGGAATCAAGAGATTCCGCCCCACGCGGATTCTCGAATTCTTCATGTTGTTCGCCTGCTTGATTTCGGAAACCGAAATCCCGTACTTCCGGGCAATCATCCCCAAGTTCTCGCCCCGGCGCACCTTGTGGTGGGCCCAGCTGGAGAAGTTGTTCTTTTCCATCTTGTCGTAGTTGTCGACAAAAGCGGGACGTTTGCCCACCGGCAGGCGAAGCACGTAAGAACTCTTGTCCGGTGGCGTACACCACATCACCAGTTCCATGTTCAAATCGCGCAGCGTATCCTCGGGGACCTTGATTGCCTTGGCCACCTGCTCCAGCGAGAAGGAATCAAAAACCGTCACCGTATCGTAATCCGGCAAGTGCTGCGGAGTAATGGTCATCTCGTAATGTTCCGGGAAATGCCCAATGACCATGGCGGCCAAAATGCGGGGCACATAGCGCATGGTTTCCTTGGGGAGGGCCAAATCCCAGTAGGTAATCGCCTGGCTGGTATCGCGGGTCGTGTCCGTCTTCATTTCGGCAATCAGGCGCCTCACACGGCCTTCGCCACAGTTATAGGCAGCCATCGCCAAGAGCCAGTCCCCAAACTCATCGTACAACCGGGAGAGGTACTTTGCCGCGGCATCGGTCGCAAGCACAGGGTTACGGCGCATGTCCACCCAAAAATTGACATCCAGGCCATAACGTTTGCCAGTCTCGGGGATAAACTGCCACATGCCCGAAGCCTTCGCACGGCTATACGCCTTCACCTTGAACCCAGATTCCACAAGAGCCAGGTAAACCAAGTCCCTAGGCAAGCCGTTTTCGGTCAAGGCTGCGTTAATCAAGGAATCGTAGGCGGTCTTGCGGTTGAGCGAGCCCTCCGTGAACGCACGGGCGCTTGTTGTCATGTAGAAGATTTCTTGCTGAACGCGTTCGTTAAATTCAATAGGGAGCGTAAACTGTCTTACATCCACAGTATCCAGGAAATTCTCGATGACCTGCAGCGTAGCGCTATCGGCCTCATTTTCGTCTAGGTCGTCAATGCCTTCAATAGCGACCTCGTTCTTGAGGTACGAATCTTCCTTCTTGTCTGTCTCGCCAAGGTTGGGGTACACCTCGTCCATGGCTCTCAAAATCCGCTCCGGCATTTTGGCGCGGTAAAGAGAATCCTCGACTTCGGAGACATTCATGTAAAGGGTATCTAGCTTTTCGGCGACCAGCTGGTTAAGCGATTGCTCGAAATAATGCCGGGCAAGACTCCATTCCTGGTTTTCCATGGCCTGCAAGCCATACTGGTAATATTGCCACGATGGGCGAATCGCAAGCGAATCCGAGACCTTCTCCCTCAAGGCTTCTTCAGCAAAGGACCTTGGATCCGAATCCGCACCATTCACTTCCCCCATAGGGGAAGCAGCCTGGCGGGGAGAGCAAGCGACAACTAGCGTAGCCAGAACGGCTACGACTACCAAATCAAGAAAGCGAGACCAGAAAATCACTGGTCGTAGTCCAGATCCTCGGCATAGTCAGACCAGATCTGGTCCCTCTTGAAAGAAGGCTGGTCAAAGTCGACCTCTTCGTCGAGTTCTTCTTCTTCTTCCTCTTCTTCTTCGGTTTCTTCTTCATTCGGGAACGGGACGGCAGCGTCAAAGCCATCTCCCTTCGGACGTCGACCGCAATAATAAGCAAAACTCATACAGTTTTCCCTTCCTTTGTGTTAATGCAATACTCGTTCAACACCAAACCAAATCACCCCGCATAGCGCAAATGCAGCCACGACCTGCAAAAGAATCAACCAGTTGTTGACTTTGTAGGCCTTTTGGGACTTCCTGTGCCATGCCGGACGGTCCGTATTGGAATATCGTTCTCTTACCACGAAATGGAAATATACACATAATCTGAAAAAAACAAGTGGTTTGGCAAAAATATTTTTAATTTCTATGGTGATTTATGAAAAAAACGCTCCTGGCCCTATTTTCGTCCGCAATTTCCCTGTTTGCACAGACAGGAATATCCAAGAGTGCGGAGGGGTTAAGGGTTCCCTCGGCGTTCACCCTGGGGCAAGGCATCCTGTACACCTCTATCGGGTTCGAAACGGTCAGCGACGGCGAACCGCTCGCCCTGGGAGGCTACTACACCGATGGAGCCGGAAAAAAAGTCAACATAGATAACAGCGCAGCCTCGTCGTCCTTTTCAGCATTTATTTCTTATGGAGCCCTAGATTACTTGGAACTCGGGATGTTCCTCCCCGTCCACTACGACGGAGATGTCGGCGAAACCGATTTGGAAGGGACAGCCCTCGGAGACTTCCAGTTCTACGTCAAGGGGAGCATTCCGACACCCATCCCCGTACAGCTCGGGGGCTCCCTGGAACTTTACGCACCTAGCGGCAGCGAATCCTCCGGATTTAGACCGAGGCACGTCTGGTACATCCATGGGGACAAGGAATCATACGCCTATACAGCCAACACCTGGTCGATGGCAGTGACCTTTTACGCGACACTGTACAATTTTAGCCTCGTCCACTGGAACAACTATATCGGCTTTCTCAAGAGCATGAGTAACAAGGATATCACGATGCTCTGGGGAACAGGACTGTACTTCTTCCCGAATAAAATCTTGAGTCCATCCCTTGAACTTTCTGGCGAAACAAGGCTTTCCAGCAAGAAAATTTCCCTAGCTCCGCTTTACGACCCGTTGCGGTTCACCCCGGGATTCCGCCTGCACCTCCCCCGCCAGACGGACCTCTCCGTGGGAGTCGACATAGGTCTTGGATTCGTGAAAAAAATCAAGGAAAGGCGCGGTCTGCCTGTCACACGGGAAACCGACGACCAGGCCATCGAATACCGCGTAGCCGGACAGCCCAAGTTTGGCGTGACCGTCAGCATAAACCATACTTTCGATTTCAGCTGGAAGGATTCCGACCACGACGGCATCATCGACCGCATGGACCTTTGCCCAGGATCTTCGCTAGGCGTCGCCGTGAACCAACGTGGCTGCCCCGTCGACGAGGACAGGGACGGCGTATTGAACATCGTCGACGACTGCCCCAACACACCGAGCGGAGTGTACGTAGATTACAAAGGCTGCCCCATCGACAGCGACCAAGACGGAGTCCCCGACTATCTGGACATGTGCGACAATACGCCCGTAGGCACCGCCGTAAACAAGAAAGGGTGCACACAAGACTCCGATGGCGACGGCATCAACGACAATGCGGACAAGTGCCCTAAATCGATTCCCGGCGAAAGAGTCGACAACGAAGGTTGCCCGTTGGACGAAGACCACGACGGCGTACTCAACGAGGAAGACCGTTGCCCGGGGACACGCAAAGGCCTGGTCGTCGACCGTACCGGGTGCCCCCTGGACTTCGACCGCGACGGGATTCCCGACAGCGAGGACAACTGCCCCAACAGCGTCGAAGGTGAAATTATCGATGAACACGGTTGCCCGATGGACTCCGACCAGGACGGCGTCCCAGATTCCAAGGACCAGTGCCCAGAAACCCCCAGCGGAATGTTAGTCGGCATCAACGGCTGCCCGTCCGACCGCGACCGCGACGGCATCCCGGACTACCTGGACAAGTGCCCCAACACCCAACCGAACATACCAGTCGACTCCACAGGGTGCAACCGCGACAGCGACCAGGACCACATTCCCGACTACTTGGACAAGTGTCCCGGCACCTTCCCCGGCATCAAGGTTGACGGCACTGGCTGCCCGAGCAACAGCAAGTACAGCCTCGAAGCCATTTCTAAAAGAGTCCAGTTCATCTCGGACGGCGGCATCCGGCTCATGAATTCAAGTTTCACGGCCCTGAACGATGTCATCTACCTGATGCGCCGGTTCGATTTCAAGCTCACCGTAGTCTGCAGCAATCAGGCTCAAGCAGACCAAATTGTCGAATACCTGGAATCCAAAGGATTTCACGAAGACAGCGTATCCGTACAAATTAAACCGGGGAGCGCAGTCCGTTTCCTGCGTTCCCCGGCAAACTAAACCCGAATCAATCGGGATACCCCGTAAGGTTATTTCTTGTTCGTAATCGGGCGCTTGTAGCCAAACGGCTTGAGCAATTCCTCGCTCACGCGGCGCTTGGAGCCCATCTTGCCCGCCGCGTTGTCACCCACCGGAGGCAAGGTACAACGGAGCGTGCTGTGCAAGTTGACTTCCGTCTTGTACACATAGGCGCCGGTAGCAAGGAGCTTACCACTCTTGGTCCGCAAATCGCCATTCACGTCAGGCTTGATTTCCATGGCCATGGAGAGCATGCCCGCATCGTCCACATAGTCCGGATCATCCAGTTCCAGCGAGAAGGTGTACTTGTCGACAAACTGCCCGAGATTCGTAAAGACCCAGACATCGACAACCATGGTCGTCAAGTAAAGGCTCGCCTTGCTGATATCGCTTTCAAGCGATGCAACAAACTCAGCCGTACAATACTTTTCGGCATAGGCCCGCACCGACATTTTCTTGCTGTCCTTGGCATCGACACCATCTATAGGAATGACACCATCCTGGACAAGGTCGTCTAGTGTAGCAAGCCCGCGAACTTCGTTGACAACCGGAAGTTTCGCATCAATGACAAGCGTCGGGCCAAGGTGCCCCTTGAGTCCAGGATAAGGTTCTTCCTTAGAGCCCTTCTTCGTTTTCATGTCACCGCCGATAAGCACTTCAGTTTCCTTATCTTCACGATAATTGTAAAGGCTTACGGCAAACGTCTCACCCTTCTTCGGAGCCTTCTTGCCGTAATACTTGGCCACCTTGTCCTCGTCGACAATGGTCACAGGCTTTTCAACAGAAATCTCCACGTCCTTGACACCCTTGACCACCACGAAAATGACTGCGGAATCCGTATTGCCCGCCTTGTCGCGATAATAGCGGACAATGGGGTACGTTCCCTTCTGGAGGCCCTGGGTCACAAGCGTATCCTGGACAACACCATCCACAGTCCACTTCACGTCAACAAAGTTGGAACGGATGGTCGCTCCGTCGGTAGGATAAACAATCTCGACCTTCGGGGGGGCCTTATCCAACACCATGTACAGGGACTTCGTCGAAGTATTCCCATACTTGTTCGTGTAAGAGTAGCTGATGTTGTAACCGGCATTACCCTCGTCATCCCTGGCAAACCCACCCTTTGCGTCAACACCATACGAGACGTTGATGGAATTGTCGTTGGAATCCACATAGTCGTAAGAAACCGTGTAAGCAGCACCATTGCGTCCTTCAATCAGTTTGCCCGTCGAGGCATCCGCCTGGTAAGAAATCACCACGTCCTTGTCTCCAACACTCATCGTGTAAGACACCGTGATTTCTTTCTTTCCGCTTTCGCCCTTCACGAGTTCACCCTTGAAATTCGTATGGTAAGTGACCGTCACCTTGTTACCATTCACGTATTCCGTGTAAGACACCTCCAAGACCTCGCCATTCAACTGGAGCACCTTCTTGTCCGTACTGGCGTTGCGGTCCAAGGTAAGCCCAGCATCGACAATCTTGTCCATTGTCTTCGTAAACGTGGCCGAAGAGATGTTCACAGAATCCAGTTCCAAGTTGACCGTAAAGGTATCCAGCTTGGACGAGCCCGGATCCTTGACCGAAACGAACACCTTGTTCTTTTTCTCGTTCACGTAGTAGGCGGAATCTCCGTCATCCTTTTCCTCGACCACCGTGAATATGTTGGTGGCCTTGACGCCCTTATCCTTCGTCGAAACAGACACAATCGGCGAATCGGAACTTACGTAAACAATGACCGTATCGGCGCCGCTGTGGTTCTTTTTCGGGTCCTTGAACTTCTTAATGATGATGTTCTTCCCGTCGGTCAGTTCCTCAGTGCCGTAACGGGGTGTGCCATCTTCGGTCCATTCAAGGTCGATAGAATAACGGTTCGTATAAATGGTATCCGGCATCAACCACACAGAATCCGGGGTTTCACCACGGGTAATGACAACCTTCGACCATTCCTCGACATCCTTCACCTTAATCGTGATATCGTTCGTATCGCTAAATTCACCATCCGTGACAGCAACCTTGAGCACATAGATAGAATCCAGCTCATAGTCCAGCGAATCGATAAGCTTGATAGTGCCGTCTGTCAGCACCTCGAACCCGACGGTCTGGGTGAGCAACTTGAACGTGTGACGAGTGAATTGTTCGGCCGTATCCAAGTCGTTAGCTATGATAGTACCGATCGTTGTACCAATCTTTTCGTCTTCGCGAACCGTAAACGTCTGCGGCGGAAGCGTCACAGGCTCGTTCACGTCGGTAATCCTCACCGTTATCAGCGTATCGCTCGAACCGCCATGTTCATCGAACACGGTCACCACGAACGAAAGCGAATGAGTCTTTTCGTAATCGAACGCGGTACTGTCTTTCACCTTCATCACTCCGTCCTTGGAAACAGTAACGTAATCCACATTGGACTTGAGCTTGTAGGTGAACACGGAATCGTTCTGGTCCTCGTCTGCGGCAGTGAGCTGCCCAATGACGTAGCCCTTCTTGGGGTTCTCCGGGAACTCATAAGAGTCTTCCGACGTAAAGTACGGATTGTCGTTCACGTCGTTCACGCGAATCGTCATCGTCGCCGTGTCCTTGAGCGAGGTATCGGCCTTGTCAATAACCGTCACGGTGATAGAATAAATAGAATCCTGGTTATACTTGAGGACAACACGGGTCTGGATAGTTCCGTCTTCCTTGACAATGAACTCGGCCGTATCCCCTGCGATGGCGACAAACTTGTGCTGGATAAACCGAGCCGCCGTATCGAGGTCGCTCGTGAGCGAGTCCAGCTTGCCAAAGGAGGACTTTGTCGGAAGGTTCTCGTCGACATAGAATGTACCCGGCTCAATCGAGGGCATTTCGTCCACGTCTATAACATTGATGATGACCTTCGCCGTGTCATACTGGTAATATTGAGTTCCAGCGGGGTTGTTATCGCAAACCACGACCTTAACGGAGTACACATTCACCTTCTCATAATCGAGGACCATGGCGTCTTTCACGGTAATTTTGCCAGTAGTCGCTGAAATATCGAACAGTCCGCTTGTATCCTCGGGCATCGAGAACGTCAGATGCTTCATGCAGTCAATCGCACTGCAAGTCGCGGTAACCTTCCCAGCCAATTCGTCCTTAGCGTTATTTTCCTTGACACCCGGCTGTTTGCCATTCTTGAGCACAAGAATACGCTTCGTCGTATCGTTACCTGGGTCAGGCGGAATATCAATCTTGGGGCCATCGTCTTCGTCGGTAACGTTAATTGTAATCGTCGCATAATCAAAGAGTTCCGGCTGTTTTGAATCATAGACTTTCACCTTGAGAGTATGCGTCTTCTCGACTTCGTAATCAAGGACAGCGCCACTCTTGACGTAAATGGAACCAGCGGGATCCACCTCGAAAAGGTCCGTCGCAGATCCAGCCTCTTCCACAGCCTCGGCCATGTCGTACTTGCGGAAGTCGGACGTCTTGTCCGGATCGCTCCAGCTCACATCGCCAATCCACGTACCCCCCGGAGTATTTTCTTTTACCGAAATCACTCCATCATTGGCATCAGGAGCTTCGTTCACATCGACAACCTTAACCGTGTACGTCTTTTTCACCGGTGAAGGAATCTTGCCATCCGTGACCGAAACTTGGACCGTAAAGGAGGTGTTCTTCTCGTAGTCAACAGACGTATTCGGCTTGAGATAAAGGTTGCCATCAGAATCAATTTCAAAAAGATTCTTGCCAGAACCGCCTACAACACGCAGAGTAAGAGGATCTCCATCCTCGTCCAGGGCAGAAATCGTCCCGGCAGTATCCCCGAGCACGTTTTCTGTAACCTCTAGATTATCATTATTTTCCAAAACTGGAGAATGGTTGTCGGCATCTTCAATCAACAACGGCAGACACACACCATCATTGATGTCTGTCGGGTAATTGCCCTTGATTATGGCGCCACTCAAGTTCGAAATACAAATGCGGAACCATTCATCTCCCTCAACAGTACTATCCCTGGCAACTCGCACCCAAGCCTTGTAGACACTGTCCGTCGGAGAAACCTCACCCGCATGGATTAACACGCTGTCCGTTTTCGGGCCAGTCGTCGCACCGCAACGCGGCATATCAGGGGGAGTAGCATCCTTGATGTCTTCGGGTTCTGCGAAATTAAATCCCGCCGAATCTTTAGCCGGAGTCTTGAAGCAATAATTGAAGCGTACATCCGTTGTCGGGATCTTGTCCAACTTGATATCGATAGGGACAAGTTTGTCGTTTTCTTTATAGGTACCACGAGCCAGTGCACCTGGGTCTATCTTTGGTGGATTGAACGGCACGAAGATAAAGCCAGAACCATCAAAGTTTGCATCAATTATGATTTTATTCGCAATCAACTGACCGGCAAGGGTCATCTGCTGCTGCACATGAATAGTCCCCCGAGAGATAAATGTCCCTTGGAGAGAATCCGTTTGACTAATAGCAGCCCAGGTGAGGCTTTGTTTCATGTAAATAAGAAGGTTTCCCGTATATTTGTCATTCTGGATACCCCTATACGCACCAACCCAATGATGAGTTGAATCAACATACTTCGCGGTATCATCCATATACATAATACGAATACGCGGATGCGGTCCGAAATTCACTGAGCCATCAACAAAAATGCGCGTAAGACGGCCGCCAGAGGGCATACGGACAATTATTCCGCAATCATTCGTAAAGGAAATCGACGACAAGTGGACATCGAACACATCGCCATCGCGTTCATCCTCGGTAGCTTTAGAACTTGGAGGAACATCGATATACAGAAAGTCATTATCCAAGCTAACGTCACTCATATGACGAGCAGTATTATTCTTTCGCGTATAGAGAAAGTTCGAGCCAGCAGCAGGTAAAAGGCTATCAATAACCACGGGGATAGTAAGGTCCGTCTTTACAGCGGGAACGGTATCTCCTCCGGGGCATGTACCATATTTGCCGCCAAAATGGGCATGAGTGCTATCAACTAAAGTGTCAAGCGCCCCTACAACAGAACCGGATACGCAAACATGCCCATTAATTACGTTTTTTCCACCATTGGCTTTGAAGTTTTGGCTCCCCTCCACATTGCCAACAACGCGAGTCGGCCCCGTAATCAAGGTATCGGAACCTGTATCAAAATAAATTCGTCCTCCAATCAGAATAGGGCCACCCACGCGATGACCATCATTCTTCATCGTCCAAGCGCCGTTCGCGGTACCGAACCATCCAGTCTTGTCGGGGATATTGATGTTCGACCCAATAAAGTCAATTCCTGTCTGACCGAAGATCTTATACTTCATCAAGTAATCCCATTCGACCTTCTGTTTTGCAGAATCGGACTGGGTAACATGAGTAAAATACAGCGGATAGAAGTTATACGCCGGAGACGCAGCAAATGCGCCGCCAAACAGGCACGACATCAAGATGCCGAACAGAAGCGCTATTTTTTTATTCCACTTACCCATAATAACCTTCCAAGGGATTAGTGTTATGGTCAACTCCGTATTCCAAATTGGAATACATAAAATTTACATTTTCCAGACATCCCTTAGCAAAAATAAAAAAAATTTCCCTTAAACGGAATAAAAATCTACACTTCGTTTAATTTTATAAACAAAAATCACGCAATAACAGCCCAACTTTTTTTACAATCGCGTAAGGTAAAAAAAAGTTTTATCTTTTTCGGCTCAAAAAAGCGTTATAAGCCCCAAAAAAAGGAAAGGACCCGAAAAACCGGATCCTATTCCCTTCTGGAGCAAAAATCAACCAGCAATCACTTTTTCTTCATCGGCGGGCGCTTGAAACCGAACGAACGCAGCTTGTCTTCGCTCACCTTGCGCTTGGCACCCTTTATGTTCGCATCGGGCATTCCTTCCGCAACAGGCGGCAACGTACAGCGAAGGGTCGTCTTCATAGTAACCTCGGTCTTGTAGAGGTACGCACCCGTCCCTGCCAGGCGGCCACTCTTCGTATGCACCTCGCCATCGACATCGGGTTTCCATTCGAAGGCCATAAAGAGCATACCACCCTTGTTGACGTAATCCGGATCGTTCAGGTCTACGCTGAACGAGTAGTCGTCAACAAAGGAACCCAAGTTCGTAAATATCCAGATGTGGACCGAGAGAGAAGTCTCGTAAAGGTTGAGACGACTCAGGTCGCCCTTGAACGAATCCTGGAATTCTTCGGTACAGTATTCCGCAACATACTGCGACGGGGTCATCTTCTTGCCACCCTGTGCATCAACGCCGTCCACGGATACCAGTCCATCCGACGAGACAATGTCGTCAAAGGTCGCTAGTCCACCGACGTTGCTGACTACAGGCATTTTCACGTCGATAGTAAGCGTCGGACCGAGATGGTCATCCTTGCCCGGGTAAGGTTCCTTGCCAGAACCCTCGCGAGTTTTCATATTCCCACCAATAAGGACTTCCTCTTCGGCAGACTTGGAATGATTGTAGATGCTCACCGCAAAGGTCTGGTCCTTTTTGGGAGCCTTCGCCTCGCTGTAGTATTCGCTCACGCGGTCCTTTGTCATCAAGGCAACCGGCTTTTCTACACTGATATCGAGATCCTTCGCATTCTTCAGCACAACAAATATCGTATCGGAAGCCTCGTTGCCAGCCTTGTCACGATATATGCGCACAACAGGGTTCGAGCCCTTCACCAGGCCCTGCATGTTCAAAGTATCCTGCTTCACATCGTTCACGGTCCAACGGACATCCACGAAATTAATGTGAACCTTGGAACCATCCTCGGGGCTTTCAATCACGACAACCGGCTTGATTGTATCCAGCACAACAAACGCCGACCGGCGGCTCGTGTTGCCGAACTGCTTGTTAGTATATTCGTAGGCAACTTCGAAACCGGGGTTGCCTTCCTCGTTCTTCATGACCTTGCCCTTGGTGCTTACGAAATACGAGATGTCAACAGTCTTCCCCGTTTTGTCCGTATAGGGGTAAGTGACGATATAGGAACCGCCATTCCACTGTTCAATCAGCTGGCCGGTAATCGCGTCGGCCTGGTAAGACATCGTAATCTTGTTACCCTTGCTGTCAGTCGTCTCGTAAGAAACCGTCATCACTTCGATACCAGCAGAGTTCTTGACTACATCTCCCTTAGCGTCCGTGTAATACGAAACCTTCACCTTTTCACCACCAGCCTTTGTGTAGTATTCCACAAGAATCAGGCTATCGTTGGCATTCGACTTCGTCACCGGAGATTCAGGAGTCAAGTCAAGCATGAGGTTCGCATTGACGATTTCCCCCATCTTCTTGTACACGTTGTCGCCGATGCTCAACGTATCGAGTTTCACGTTGATGGCCATTTTCTGTTCGGTGTAGTTGCACGTAGAATCCGTGTATGTAGCATCGAGAATAGGTTCCCGGACCTCCACCAGAATCACGTTTTCCGTCTTGTTCACGTAGTAAGATGTATCCGACGCCGGAACCTGTTCCACGATCGTATAGATGTTGTCCGCTACAGGCGGTTTGACATCGACAGCAACCTTCACGTCCGGTGTGCGCGTGCAGACAAAGATAACGATAGTCGCAATGGTCCCATGGTCCTTTGTCTTGTCGTAATACGTGAGCTTCACCGTATTGAAGCCTTCGTGCAAATCGGTCACGAGCGTGTCGGGTTGCGGAATGCCGTCGGCCGTCCAGGAGAGGTTAATCTCGGTCCTGTTGATGTAGAGCGTATCCTTCGGGAATTCCCAAGTCGTATCCTGCGTTTCTGCCCTAGTCACGATAATCGTGGACGTTTCCACCTCGTTGTCTACGATAATGATGACCCTTGCGGTATCCTTGTTACCATCAGAATCCTTGACCTGCACAAACAACGTATCGAACTTGTCGGCTTCGTAATCCAGCACCACCTTGGTCGTAATAACGCCGGTACTGGCGTCGATGGCGTACTTGTCCGAATCACCAGCAATAATCTTGAGCTTGTTATTGAGGAAATCCAGGTTACGGTCTTCGTCCAGCACAGGCAACGTGTCGACAACAGTACCAATCGGCTGGTTTTCCAGAACATGGAACACCGTATCGCGGACTTCCGGAGCCTCGTTCTCATCGATAACGATAACCGAGATGACGGTCGAGTCGTAGTCCGTCCCGTTGGAACATTTTGCAAAGAACGCATAAGACGGCTTGGTTTCAAAATCAAGCGCAGAATTCAGGATGAGGGCCGTCGAATCGAACTTGAACGTCGTCCCCGCATCACCGGAAATAATGGTACAAGTCAAAGACCCCGGAATTCTTAAGTCTTCCAGAATACCGACAAGGGTATCGATCGGGGCATTTTCCCTGATGGTGAACTCCTCGTTCACGACATTGATGAACATGGTCTTGCCCTTATCGCAGAGATCCGGAGCATCGACCTTGCACACATCAAAATCAATCGTCGCATACGGAGTACCATAAGCGTCCTTGACCGGAGTAAACGTGAGCCCGGTAATCCGGCCAATGGTCGGGTCCGAAGCATCCGGTGTTGCCTTGATGACATCGCCCACAGCCACGGGATTTCCATTATAGGTCAATGTCCCGACTGAAGGAATGCTCTTGATGATCACATTGTAAGTCTTCATCGGAGTAACACTATCAGGACCAAATGCAGGAAAACTGGTAATCGTCAAGACTTCGTTCACCTTGGAGGATACTGTCGTATCCATGGAAACCGGCTTCTTGTCGTTATCCACGATGATGAACTTCATCGAATAGCTTGCATCGGGATTGCGGTCCCCGTTCGGGGTAATGGCAGCCGTCAAATTAAAGATTTTTATGATAACGCGTTCATTATCTTCCTCGTACGGGTCGTCCTTGGCATGGAAAATGATGGGATTCTTCATTGTCCTCGAGCCCTTCTCGAATTCGCCACGGGCCGTATCCCTTCCGCAAAGCGGGAGGCTAGCAAAAGAAGTCGTCTCCACATCGTTCACGTTGGCATCTTCGCAGAACTCGTCGTCCTTGTAGCCATCGCAAGAAGAAGCGTCCTTGAGGGAGAAGCAGTAGTCGAACGTGACGCGGGTCGGAGGATCCTTGGAGAGAACCAGCTTGACGGTATCGCCACGAACCTCGTTGTCTTCGTAGGCCCTGGCATCTATGTCGATTACAGACGGATAGAACGGCACATAGCGGAAATCACCGGCTCTGAAATCTGCGTCAATGTGAACTTGCTTCGCCAGCAACTGACCCGCAAAGCGGTAGTGCTGCATGAAGCTAATTGAACCTCCTGAAATATAGGTTCCTTGATAAACGCATTCACATGCAGGGAAATCGATACTTTCCTTTGAATAAATCAAAAGATTACCCGCATAATTTGCATTAGACACAACACCATTCTGGTCCATCATCACAATATTATGCTCACTAGCCTCCGTCTTCAAGGCTTTGTTAATAAAAATGCGAACATAGCGGTTATAAGGATTATTGAAATAAAGAGTTTTTCCACTTACGTCTTTAATATCCATATACCCATCAACAAAAATGTCATAAAAACCATCAGAACCTGCAGGAATATCGATAATGACACCATCAGTACCGGGAGTCTTTTTGTTAAATAGCCAATCACCGGCAATTGTTGTGTCAAAATTGTAATTCACATCAAATAAAGGAATATCCAGATCCTTGTCAATTGTGGGAAGGCTGGAACTGTTGCAATCTACAGTCGCATGGCCTTTTGAGAAAGCGCCACTCGTGTATTCATATGTATTAACGTCGCTACAAACTGTCCCGTGCCAAACTACTTGGCCAGCAGCATTTGAACTAATTTTTATCGCTCCGCCAAAATGACTAGGACCCGTCAAAATCGTATCTTTTCCATTATCCTCACGACCATCATACTCTCCCCCAAAAGCGAGAGGGCCTCCAATAGTGTGGTCCGTATTCCTCAAGGAAAAATTGCCCTTAGCACTACCCGTATAGCCAACAGAATCATCCATATAGATGTCGTTATTGTAAAAGGCAACACCATATTGACCTTGAATTCCAGTACCCCAGAGCTTGTACTTGATAAGCCTCTGCCACTCAGCTTTCTGCTTGGCATCATCAGAACTATCGACACGAGTGAAATAGAACGGACTAATTTCCGAAGCAAAGGCTAAATTTGCTGCAAAAAAGGCAAGCAGAATGAACAATGCCTTACTAAAAAATGCTGGTCTATATTTTTGCCCAACCATGTAGAACTCCCGGAAGCCGCCCTTCCACTGATAGATTTCAAAACGAAAAGAGTCAGCCCCTTTTTCCCATAAACTTAAGACAAATATAGTTTATATTTCTTTACACATCAATATATAATCATAAAATTGTAATTTTTATCATCAAAAAAACGCAAGAAATTTGATTTTTTGCGGAAAACTAACTATATTTGGTGTTCCTAGGCCCTGAGCAATGACTATTTGCGGGCAAATCGCCAGGGCGAAAGCAGCAACGGACTTGCGAATTTTTATGTGCTCAGGTAGCCTAGGATTTTTTTGCAACCCACGGGTTGCTTTTTTTATTCAACCACCAGCCTCTAGATTCTAGCCCCGATTCTCTATGCTCCTCTGGACCATCCGACACAGCAAGCCATACAACCCCAAGGACGTCTGCTACGGCAGGCTCGACTTTGACGTATCCCCCACTTTCCCGGAAGAATCCGATGGAGCCATCCAGGCGTTTTTGGCAACCGGGGCAAAGCCGTCAAAACTGTATTCGAGCCCTCTCCTGCGCTGTATGCGCCTTGCCGACAAGGTTTCGGCGGCGACAAACCTCCCCATCGAGAAAATTGACGCCATCCAGGAAATCAACTTCGGCAAGTGGGAAGGGCAAAAACTGACGGCTGTTCCAAGGAACGAGATGTACGCCTGGCAAAAGGACCTTCGCGGGTTCCGCTTCCCGGGCGGAGAATCTTTTTACGACGTGGACCTGCGGGCCGGAAATTTCCTTGACACGCTCCCCGACAATGGCGAATTCCTGTGGGTAACCCACGCCGGGGTCATCGCAGCTATCATGCACTCGCGGTGCGGACTCCCCGACAACCGGTTTGTTGAAGGAGAGTTCTCGTACACCATGGTGACCCGGTTCGAGTTCACGCGGGACAGCGAAGGCCACTACAAAGGGAGCTACACCAAGATTCACGACGGGATACAGATGCCGCCGTTAGTGATTGGTGGTTAGGAGCTATGAGGTCTACCCATAGGGCATAACAACGACTAAGCCAATAAATTGGCAAGTCTTGTATAGCTCGCAAGCTCGCTTTGAGCAATGAGGTCGGCACTTCGTGCCTTTGAGGTGTGAGGAAAGTAGGAAGTTGGCAGTAGACAGTAGGAAGTGGTGAATTTTGAGTTTGTCCTTTAACTGCTTACTAATCATCTGAAAACTCACGGCTCATGGTTCAATGCTCATAGCTCATTGCTCGGGCCCCGAGCCTCGCGCCTAAAAAAGTAAACATTGATTGGTCGTTAGGGGTTAGAATCTAGGATCTAGGATCTAGGGGCTAGGGGCTAGGGGCTAGGGGCTAGGGTAAAATATCACGGCTTCGCCGTCTTATATTGACGCACGAAGTGCGTGATTCTTTTCACTAGCCTCCCACCTAAAGGTGGCCATGCCCACATAAGTGCTAAAGCACTAAGTGGTCAAAGGTATTCTCTAGCCTCTATTCTCGGGCCCCGTGCCTAAAAATCAAACGTAAACACGGCTTGGGCGCCGCCGGTCCCCAAGTTGGGCAATAGCGCCAGATGCACAGGATTGTCGAAATCGCTCAGCAACGCATCGACAACAGCATCACCCATGGAATACAGATATAGCAGCGCCAGCGCCCAGATGTACTGGTTGCGGTTCTTGCGGTAGTACGTGACCCGTTCCACTATCTTGTCGTAGTCTTCCGGTTCAACATCCTCGTCTTCCATGAAATGCTTGCGACCCAAGTAGTATTCCACCATGTTCTGCGAAGTCCAGATACTCGTCGAAGCCCCGATAATGCTCATATAGAGGAGGCCCGCCTTGCCGAACTCCCCGTTGTACATCTGTCCAAAGCCAGGGATTATCGCCAGCAGCAAGGCCTTTTTCATGCTCCGCTGTTCGACACTCCTGTAGTGGTTGTTGTACCAGATTCCAAAGGCATCGAACATCCCGTACAAATGAAGCCCGTACAGCCACGCGATTTCAGCCTTCCGCAAATCTTCCTGTTCCATTTTCTTGTCGCTCAGGGCGCGTACGCGGTTTGCATAATCCGTTCGCTGTTCCTGATAATACTTGATACTGTCGCGGTTTGTCGCCTTCGCGACTAGGCGCGAGAAATACGCCACGGAATCTTGGAACGGAGCAGCCTGCTCGTAAATACGGTCTCGCTGCCAGGACTTGTTGAAGGCCACCTCGTACACAAGAAGGGCCTCGATTCCGGTGATAAAGCCACCGCGAACATAGTGGCCCGTATAATACTGGCCACCACCCGGGAAAATGCTGAACAACATCGTGTAGAGGAGCGAGTTGTGCTCGGTCGGGATATCCCACTCATTCACGGGCAACGTGTCGATATCCGGGATACCGGTCTTCCCCTTCTGCACATAGATGTCACCCGCAAGCGCGGGAACGCAAGCGAAGGCTGCAAAAAAGAGGAATATGAGCATCGACCGAAGCTTCATTGCGTTCAAATATAAAAAAACTCGCCATAAACGATAGGCCCAGGCCCGGTCTTGCTATATTTTTTGACAGGTTCCTATCGTTTGTCATTTTTTGACATCGTTTGTTTTTTAAATTAAGGACATGAAGATGAATGACGCTACAAATTCGCACGAAAACCTCCAGGCAGAGATTCACGACCTGGCAGTAGCCATCAAGGCAGCCCTCATCGAGCGGGGCGAGATGATGGCCACGGCGGAGTCTTGCACCGGCGGGCTCGTGGCAAGCAGCATCGTCAACGAGGCAGGCTCCTCTGCCATCCTGAAGGGTGGCATTGTCGCCTACCAGAACGAAATCAAGACCAAGCTGCTGGGCGTCCCCGAATCCATACTCCAAGAGCACGGTGCTGTCAGCGCCAAGACTGTCGAAGCCATGGCCGAAGGGGCTCTCCGCCAATTCGGCTGCCAGTGGGCCGTTTCCACCTCCGGAATCGCAGGCCCGGGAGGCGGCACCCCCGAAAAACCAGTCGGTACAGTATGGATGTGCGTCGCCAACCCATGTAAAAAAATCTCTTTTTGTGAAATTTTTTCAGGAAATCGGGACAAAATCCGCGAAAAAAGCGTCTATACAGTGTTGGGCAAGCTACTTTTTGAGTTAAATAACCAAAAAAGCACTTGCACAAAAGAACACTAATTGTTATATTTAAACAGGAACCAAAACAAACAGGACAACTATCATGGCAAAAAAAACAAACTCTACCAGCAACCTTTCCGCCGATAAAGCCAAGGCCGTCGAGGCCGCAATCGCCCAAATTGAAAAGAACTACGGTAAAGGTTCTATCATGGCTCTTGGGAGCCAGCCTGTCCAAGACATTCCCGTCATCCCGACCGGTTGTATCCAGCTCGATATGGCGCTCGGCGTGGGAGGTTTCCCCCGCGGTCGTATCATCGAGATTTACGGCCCCGAATCTTCCGGTAAGACGACGCTTACCCTGCACGCCATTGCCGAAGCCCAGAAGCTTGGCGGCGTCGCAGCCTTCATCGATGCCGAACACGCCTTCGATGCCGTGTACGCCCGCAAGCTGGGCGTCGATATCGAGTCGCTCCTTGTCTCTCAGCCCGACACCGGCGAGCAAGCCCTCGATATTGCCGAGACACTCGTCCGTTCCGGAGCAATTGACATCATCGTCATCGACTCCGTGGCAGCACTCGTACCGCAAGCCGAAATCAACGGCGAAATGGGCGACAACCACGTTGGCCTGCAGGCCCGCCTCATGAGCCAGGCGCTCCGCAAACTCACCGGTATTCTCTCCAAGTCCAACACCTGCATGCTGTTCATCAACCAGCTCCGCATGAAGATTGGCGTGATGTTCGGCAACCCCGAAACAACCACCGGCGGTAACGCACTCAAGTTCTACGCCACCCAGCGTATCGACATCCGCCGCATTGCCGCCATCAAGGACGGCGAAGAAGTTATCGGTAACCGCACCCGCGTGAAGGTCGTGAAGAACAAGGTTGCGGCTCCGTTCACCCAGTGCGAATTCGACATTCTGTACGGCTGCGGCATTTCTCGCGAAGCCTCCATCCTCGACCTCGCTAGCGAACTGGACATCATCCAGAAGAGCGGCTCCTGGTTCAGCTACAACAACGAACGCATCGGCCAGGGACGCGAGAACACGCGCCTGTTCCTCAAGGACAATCCGGAACTCTGCAACGAAATCGAACAGAGAATCCGCGAGAGCATGAAGGACGTGGAACTGTTCAAGTTGAACGAACAAGATGCCGTTTCTGTTGACGAAGACGGTGAAGTTCCCGCCATCGAAGAAGCATAACAAGTCTTCCTTAAAAAGAGCGACCTCCGGTAGAGTCCTTTGTAGCCATTGGGACCCAGCCGGAGGTTTTCTGTATTGATACGCTAGTCAAGATTAATTATCTTGTACCCATGCTTCGCCCATTTCGCTTTGCGCTCCTTTTCACCACCTTGTTTGCCACTATTGCCGGTGCCCAGTCCCTGTGCCCGCGTTACCTCGTTTCTTCCCCCATGGTCGTCAACATCGAGGGCCGGTTCATCAACGTCAAACATTCCCGCGTGAGCATGGACGTGGAATGGCGCCACCATCCGGAATCTATCGACACCTTTTTCGTCAACCTACCCGACCGAGAACAATTTAAGTTTATCACAACAGGCAATTCCCGCTTTATCGAACTGGGGAAAAACAAGATAAAGAGGCAGCTAGGTACGCATCACCTGAAAGAAACCATCGGTGAAACTCCGCTCAAGCTGGACGATATGGAATTGCTCGCCAATGGCCAATTCGTTTGCAAGGAGCCACCAGACACTTCTGCGAATAATCTCGGAACGGCTTTTTCCATGACCTGGTGGAGCATCATGTCCGACACGTTGCCAACTCCGCAAAAGGTCGTCATGCGCGGAGCCAACCGCGAAACACGTATCTTTACGATTGGGCAATGGAAAGTCTTTTCGGGGGAACTCCTCCCTACTCTCGTTTCGCTCACGGGACCCAACTATCAAGGAAGCATTTGGGTACGCTCGGCCTATCCCATCCAGGCACTGGAGTCAGACCCGTTGAAGAACAAGGCCACCAAGGTGCGGCCCATCCCAGAACTATTTTTGAAGATTCCGGTCAAACGGAAAAGAGAAATACCCCTGATACTCAAGCTGAACCAGGAACTGCTGCGAGAGTGATCCGTTGTAGAAGCGGTTCTTGGGGCGTTTCCACATACCCACTTCCAACGTGATGTTGCGCAGGCCATCTTTCCAAGAAAAATGAGGCCCGAGCATAAACTGCCCGTAAGAAAGGGATTCCTTTTTCACCGTATTTTCGCTGCGCAGGTAACCCGTCTTATAGAAGGTCGTCTCGAAGAGGACTGCCCAATGAATATTCAGCGGGATGCATCCGTAAGAAGCGAATTCTATGATAAAATCTCTCGAAAAAACGGGAATGTTGCGCTTGTAATCGTAACTTTTCCCATCGAAATCCGTACCAATATCCGACAAGATGTAGTGGACATTGATTCCTAATACAGAACCTTGCGGGAAGAAATAAGCCAAATCAGCACTCAAATCGAATAGCTGTGCATAGTCAAAGTCGGCAGCATCGTCCGTCCATACGTTATCGACTACATAATCCGCATTCCACGTATCCGCGATTCGGCCACCTCCCTCGACATCGGCATTGACCATCTCAAGGTTCGACCTGAAATACAGATAGTTTTCATAGACAAAATCAACTTCCAACTGGGGATTTGTCTTGAACGGACGCAAACCGAGGCCAGCCTTGTAACCACCGTAGAACGGGGAAACCTCCACAGAAGCAACCATTTTTAAGTAAGTCGGCATCACCGCCATTCTTTCGCCATAATTCAGGGGGCCAATCGGTTCGAGCCAAGTGTAGTTGATGTTTCCGTTGAGCTGCGGGAGCCACTCCCCCCAAACAAACGGAGTATTGCCCATCAGGCTCCACGAGAGGTTGGGACCGTACCGGAACCCGAAGAACGCACTCTGATCAAAGCCATCTCCCAAAGAATAGCCCGCTAGACAAAGCAGGCTCAAAGAAAACATGATTATCTTGGACAACACTTTCGACATCTCTGCGTAAAAGATAAAAAAACGCCCCACTGTGCGTGGGACGTTTTCAAATTCAGAAGTATAAGCAGCTTTACTTTTCAGCAGCGAATTTCTTGGACGCGGCCTTGACCTTGGGGTCGGACATGGCGTCCTTGATTTTCTGCTTGATGCCGTCTTCGATGGACTTTTTAAGCTTGGCTGCGAGGTTGGGGAAACGTTCTTCCAGGGAATCGCTAAAGATGGCCGGTTTCTTAGCGGCGGGGGCGCCACCCTTGCGCTTGGCATTGGCGGGACGCTTTTTCTTGGCCGGGGCCTTCTTCTCTTGAGATTTTTCTGTAGATTTCGGTTCCTGAGGCTTGACTTCTTCTGTGGTTTTGACTTCTGTTTCTTCTGCCATAATATACCTCTTGGAAAATGATTAATAGACGCGCCCAATAATAGTAATTTTCGCCAAAAATATCAAGTGAGGACCCCCACCAGATCCTAGCCCCTAGATCCTAGTCTCTAGATTCTAGCCCCTATTTTCCAGCCAATGAGCTAGTACCGTGATATCGGCAGGACGGACGCCGGGGATGCGGCTCGCCTGCCCCAGCGTGAGCGGCTTGTGGGCATTCAGGCGCTGGCGGCTTTCGATGCTGATGGCGGTCACCTGCATAAAATCCATGTCGGCGGGGAGCCGGACCGACTCCATCTTCTTCTGCTCGACAATTTCCCTTTCCTGGCGGTCGAAGAAGCCCGCATAGAGTTCCTGGGCGTACATGTACCACTGGTCGCGGCGGGTGAGCTGCATGTCGGGCAGGGCCACCTTGAAGAACGCCTCGGGGTCGATGCCAGGACGGCGGAACACGTTGATCCAGCGGGTGCGCTCCGTCGCGAGGGCCTGGCCTCCCGCGGCGAGGATTTCGTTTGCCTGTTCAGGCATGGCCGATTCGTCCACCATACGGGAATGAGCCACATCCATCAGTTCACGGCGGCGCATCCAGTCGGCGTAGTCACCGTCCGAAATCATGCCGATTTCGTGGGCACGTTCCTTGAGTCGCATTTCGGCGTTGTCGCTACGCAAGAAAAGCCTGTACTCGGCGCGGCTCGTGAACATCCTGTAAGGCTCGTCGAGCAGGATGTTCGAGAGGTCGTCCGCCATTACCCCCAGGTAACTGTCGGAACGACCTAAAATAAAGGGGCCCTCCCCCTTTATTTTCAGAGCCGCGTTGATGCCGGCCAGCAATCCCTGGCCCGCGGCCTCTTCGTAGCCACTCGTACCGCAGACCTGGCCTGCAAAGTAGAGTCCCGGAACCTTCTTGCACTCGAAGGTCGGGTAAAGTTGCGTCGCGTCGACCGAATCGTACTCCACCGCATAGCCGATTTGCAACACGCGGGCGCGCGTGAGCCCGGGAATCGTGTGGATGGCGGCGAGCTGGATGTCGGCAGGCAGGCTCGAACTGAACCCGTTGATGTACACGCGACCGATGTCCGCCTGTTCCGGTTCCAGGAACAGCTGGTGCCCGTCACGGTCGCCAAAGCGGTTAATCTTGTCTTCGATGCTCGGGCAATAGCGCGGGCCCTTGCCGTGGATGCGCCCGCTGAACATGGGGCTGTCCTTGAAACCGCTGCGCAAGATGTCGTGCGTCTTGATGTTCGTGCGCGTAATCCAGCAAACACAGTCGTTGCGGACAAACTTGCTTGCCGAATCGCCCCAGAAATAATCCGCATCGCGGCCGGGAACGGTTCCCGCCAAGTGGCGGTCGCTCATGGGCCATGGTTCATCGTCGCCGCGCTGAACATCACATTCGTTGAAATCAATGGAATCGGGGTCAAGACGGCTCGGGGTGCCCGTCTTGAGGCGGCGCAGCGCAATCCCTTCGCGGGCGATACATTCCGAAAGTTTGTCTGCACTCGGTTCCCCCACGCGCCCACCGATGCTCGTTGTAAGCCCAGTGAACATCTTGGAAGCCAAGAATGTTCCGCTCGTAATCACGAGCGCGCGCGTGATATAGCGGTCGCCGTTCAGCAGAGTCAGTTCCAGGCGCCCATCCGGCATGCGTTCGAACGCAGCCAGTTCTCCCTGAATAACGGAAAGACCCGGTAAGTTCGTAATCACTTCGCGGGCAATTTCGCTGTAATACTTCATGTCGCACTGGGCACGCGGGCCCCACACGGCAGGGCCCTTGCTCATGTTGAGCATACGGAACTGGATTCCGGCCTTGTCGGTCAAGAGCCCCATCAAGCCGCCGAGTGCATCGATGTCGCGCACAATCTGGCCCTTGGCTACACCGCCTACGGCCGGGTTACAACTCATACGCCCGATGGCATTAACGTCCATCGTGAACATGGCAGTTTTTACGCCGAGTTTCCAAGCGGCGTGCGTCGCCTCGATGCCGGCATGGCCACCACCGACGACAACAACGTCATATTCCGCTAATATCATGATTCACCGAATCGACTTACAATGCAAAAAAAAGGCACACCGATGGTGTGCCCGAACGATAGATTACTTAGTAGCAGGAGCAGCGGGCTTGGTCGTATCGGCCTTGGCCGGAGCTTCCAACTTCCATTCAACCGGCTTGCCGCCGAGGAGAGCCTTGATGTCTTCCTTGATCTGGTCCTTTTCTCTTTCGATAGAACCATAGAGTTTGTAGGAGCCATCCGGGTTCACCAGGTAAATCTTGGGAACATAGCCATCGCTGTAAAGTTCGCCAAACTGGCGGTGTTCGTCCCAGCCGACCTTGATATTATCGTTCCACTTCAGGTCGTCGATGAATGTACGGATACCGCGCTTCGGGTTTCCACCAGAGGCGACTGCGAGCGTCGTGAGTCCGTCCTTCGCAAATTCGTCGGCAATTTCAAGAATCACCGGAGCGGCATGGCGGCAGTGCGGGCAAGTCGTGGAGAAATAGAACACGAACAGCGGCCTGTTGGAATATTCACCGAGAGTTTCACCGGAATAGCTGATACCCGTCACCTTCACAGCGGGGTTCATCTTGGCGGGCATGCCGTTCACAAGAGTGTCACCACGGAGGGAAGCAACTTCGGCCTTGAGCTTTTCTTCTTCTTCACGCTGCTTCTTGATAGCCGCTTCACGAATGGAATCCATCTTGACCCTGTAACGGGCACCGACAGAATCCAGGGTATCCTTGGGCAACTGGAGCTTGAAAGTAGAATCCATTGTTTTCTTGGCACCATCGAGAATACCCATCTCGAAATAAGCAATATCGAACTCGGTATTGAACTGATTACCGATGTTGCTCATGTTGTTCCCCAGCTGCATACCGACCAGGTAGGAGAACTTGACGTTCATCGAAGTATTGGGTTCAATCTTGACCGGCAGCGTCACACCTTCATCGGCAGCCTTGACGGGAAGCGTCCTTTGAACAGAATCCGAATACGCCATAAGGCCCGCACGGTCACGGGTAGCAATTGTTGCGCTATCGGGCCTTGTCGCTTCGTAACGTTCACGGGCAATTGCTGCATAGTGAGAATTGATTGCACCGATAGTGTCCGGGACCAGTTGCATCTTGAATGAAGTGTCCTTCGAAGACTTGACCATGTCGCGAACACCCTGAATCAAGGCGTTCTGGTTCACATATTCACCCATCTGGCGAGCGAGAGGACCAAAGGCATGTTCACCCATCTGGATACCCAGCATATAAGCAAATTTCTGGTCGTCTGTAGAATTGGGGGTAATAGCAGCGGAAGCCTGCTTTTCCTGGTTACAAGCAACAAGGGCAAGTACACAAGCTCCGTAGACAAAAATTTTAGACTTCATTTTAGACTCCTAAGAATCGTTTTTGTAAAAAGACGCAAGGTCTCTTTTCGCGTTGTCAAAAATAACAAATTCACCCGAAGCCGGAGGGTGGCCGGCAAAGAAAAAACGTCCGAAATTTTGGGTAAAATCGCCTTACATCAACAAAAAAAGAGAACAGCCCCAGTAAAGAAGCTTTGGGCTAGTCCTTAATACAACGGACCGACATTGCATTTACCTTGGAACGCACATCTTCGGATATTTCCCGTTCTTTGTAACTAGACCAGCTATAGGCGTAATCTATAGAATACTCTGTGGCCGTCCAAAAATAGGAAGCCGAGCCAATATTTACATACCCATCGTTAGCCCCATCAATCGCTTGTTCGCCCCATTTTATTCCTGCAGACATTACATTAAACACTTCCGATGACAAAAAATGGCCCATTATAGTTGACGAGCCTCCAATCGCCCTATAGAAATGCTTCCATTCCATTTTCGTGGGCACATGCCAGCCTTCCGGGCAAATATTTTCCATCACGCCCGCCCATGTATACAAGCGCCCATATATTGCACAAGAATCTGGAGAGTCGTTATAGCAGTAGCTATTGGAACCGGAGCCGCCTTGATCCATTTTGTAATTCAGATTCTCCGCCATCCACGTTTGCGAACCGATTGTAACCGTCTTATAAGTCCGTCCATCGCGTTTGTCTGTAATTGAATCGATAACAAAATCCAAAACCTGCGCAACAGGGACATCGGCTTCTTCTTTTTGAATGCACCGAACCGATATTCCGACGCTTTTGTCCATGATAACATTTGACGAAACAATCATTCTAGAACTATCGGCATCAAGGTTCATCCAATCCGCAATATATTGGTTTGACGAATTTCTATCACTTGTCCAAAACCAAGCACTCGTACCAGCGCCACGAAATGGACTATATTCTTCCTTGGTGCTAGGATCCCAATAACCGGCCGGTAGAGCATTAAATCCTAACACATTGGTTCCGTTACCATTCTTGCTCCAGCCCTTTTTCGACTTCAATGCGGTCCCTATAGCCGATGGATCCTCAACAACATATCGGAAATTGTAAAAATCTTTCTGCTCAGGTAGTCGCCACCCCTCAGGACAAGCAGGGGATGGCCTATCTTCGCCAGACCAAACCTCATATGCAGCCGTAGCCTGAAGCCACGTATATAGACGACCATATTTGGCACAGCTATCAGGACTATCCTTATAGCAAAGGGACTCTCCATCATCATAATTCAAGTTCTCGGCCATCCAAACCAGGTCACCAATCTTGACTGTTTTATAAACATGGCCATCGCGAGGGTCCGTAAATGAACCATACTGAATATTTTCGTTGTCAAAATTTTTGCCGTCAACGGCTTCGCTGTCTGAATCTGTATTGTCACTGGAGTCATCTAAACAGCCCATATAGGAGATTAGCGAACCGACCATAAATACGGCCACTCCAAAACGGTTCAAGGCGTTAGCAAAGATTTTCATTTTTTCATCTACCCTTTAAAACAGGTCCTAAATTCAAAAATCTAGAAAACAAACCCTGCACGGATCGTTTTTTATTTGCGCAAATTAAAAAATTTCTAATTTTTCGCCGTATTCAAAAAGCCCGTAGGGCACCAGAAGGATTAAAAATGAAACTCTCCAAGTATTTTTACGTCACGCTCCGCGAAACGCCGAGCGATGCCACCATGCCGAGCCACATCTTTTTAATGCGCGGCGGCTACATCAAGCCCGTTTCTACCGGTATCTACTCCATGATGCCCATGGGTTTCCGCGTGATCCAGAAGATCGTGAACATCATCCGCGAAGAAATGAACAAGATTGGCGGTATCGAAGTGGACCTGCCGGTGGTGCAGACCGCTGAACTCTGGAGCGAATCGGGCCGTTACC
>JAEEGJ010002463.1_pt1 | contig 94952 bp, 90 predicted proteins | sample 8958761 | NCBI WGS metagenome assembly JAEEGJ01 (sample SAMN16246546, study PRJNA631951) | gut metagenome | biome: gut microbiome; feature: rumen; material: RS-attached | host: Bos | place: Iran: Karaj | collected 2018-10 | reverse complement strand
AATCTTGTATTGAAAGCAGGCTGCTGGGTATCGGTTGTAGACCCGACTCCACAGGAGGTAAGGGAGCTTATAGAGGATTACGGTCTTGACAGCGGATTTGTAAAATCCTCGATAGATGAGGAGGAGTCGTCACGTATCGAGCGTGAGGACGACCAGACCCTTGTCATCATAGATACTCCTGTATCTGCAATTGATGACGACAAGACCAAGAATTTCTATACCCTTCCAATGGGCATCATAGTTAACGACGATTACGTTTTCACTATCTCTATCAGAGAGACACAGATACTCAATGAAGCCGCAAGAGGCGGCATACGCAATCTCAGACCTGATTTCAAGACAAGATTCGTGCTCCAGCTTCTTCTCAGGATAGCAGCACTCTTTCTTACCTACCTGAAACAGATAGATAAGATATCATCTGCTGCCGAGCAGGAGCTCCACGACGCTATGAAGAACGAGCTTCTCATGCAGCTTCTTGCACTTGAAAAGTCACTGGTATATTTTTCCACTTCACTCAAAGCCAACGAAGCAACTATCGAGAAGATATTCCGCGGCAGAGTAATAAAGCTCTACGATGAAGATCAGGATCTTCTTGAGGACGTTCTTATCGAGATGAAGCAGGCAATCGAGATGTCGAGTATATACACGGGTATCCTGTCCAGTATGATGGACGGCTTCTCATCAATAATCTCGAATAATCTGAACCTTGTAATGTGGAGACTTACTATCGTCACCATAGTTCTTCAGATTCCGAACATCATGTTTGCTTTTTACGGTATCAATACAGGAGATATACCGTTCAACTATACATGGGTCGCGCTTGCACTTACGGGATTTCTTACGATAGTAACAGCGTTCGCGCTGCTTAAATGGAAGAAGAAATAAAAAATGCCATGAACGTTATTTCGTTCATGGCTTTTCTGTTTTATCCAATTATATCCTTACTGAAAAGGCGCATTACATCGAGTTTCAGCGGTCGGTTCTGTGGCTTTTCAAGCAGCGGATCATCTGCAAGGAGCTCCTTTGCGCAGGTCTGAGCACGGTTCATAAGCTCCATATTGCAGGCGATATCCGCTATTTTCAGCGGCGGCAGACCGTGCTGAGCATTGCCGAAGAAGTCGCCCGGACCTCGCATTTTCAGGTCCTCTTCCGATATTTTAAATCCGTCGGTAGTCGAGGACATTATCTTCATACGTTTTACGCAGTCCTCGGTGGTATTATCAGTAATAAGGATGCAGCTGCTCTCGAAGCTTCCTCGGCCTACTCGTCCGCGGAGCTGATGAAGCTGAGAAAGACCAAATCTTTCAGCATTTTCAATGACCATTACAGCGGCGTTCGGCACGTCAACTCCGACTTCCACAACGGTAGTGCAGATAAGCACCTGTATCTCGCCGCTGCGGAATTTCTCCATTACCTTGTCCTTTTCGGCAGCCCTCATCTTTCCGTGAAGAAGAGCGGTAGTGTAGCCTTTAAGGTCGCCTTTTGCAGCCTCCTCGGCGTAAGTCTTTACGGCGAAAAGCTCGCTTTCGCTGTCCTCTATCATGGGGCATACAACGTAAGCCTGTCTGCCCTCGTCAAGCCGCTCGCGTACAAAGCCGAATGCACGGCTGCGGAGCTTTCCTGTGACCGCGTATGTCTTTACAGGCTTTCGACCTTTTGGAAGCTGAGTTATGGCGGATATATCAAGGTCTCCGTAGATGATAAGTGCCAATGTACGGGGGATAGGAGTTGCGGACATTACCAGCTTATGGGGAGCATCGCCCTTTTCGGCGAGAGCTGCTCGCTGAGCCACACCGAATCGGTGCTGCTCATCGGTGATAACAAGTCCCAGAGACTTATACTCCACATCTTTCTGTATTATGGCATGAGTACCAACGATAACATCGATCTCTCCTGCTGCTATCTGCTCGCGTATGGCAGCCTTTTTCTTTGCAGTAGTCGAACCTGTCAGCAGGCACACCTTTACACCGAAAGGTTCAAGGAAGCCGCTGAGAGTGCTGAAATGCTGCGATGCAAGTATCTCCGTAGGAGCCATAAGCGCGGACTGCACACCGTTCTGTGCGGAAAAATAGCAGGCTGCGGCTGCAACAGCAGTCTTGCCGCTTCCCACATCGCCCTGCAAAAGCCTGTTCATGGGGACATTTCTGCAAAGGTCGGATACTATTTCCGAAACAGCCTTTTTCTGGTCGTCGGTGAGCTCAAAGGGCAGTCCTTCCGTGAACGCGCTCACATCAACGCTGCTGTCCATTTGAAATGCTGTATTTCTGCGGCTTCTGGACTTCATAACAGACATACCTATCTGTAGTTTGAGAAGCTCGTCAAAGGCAAGTCTGCGTCTTGCTGTTTCGGCAGTAAGCTCGCTTTCGGGGAAGTGTATATTTTCAAGTGCCCACATAAGGGGACAGAGGTCGTATTTTCTTAAAATATCGTCAGAAAGTGTCTCAAATGGCTCATTGCGCATAAGTTCAAGAGCCTGCCGCATATTGGTTCTCACCATATTTACGGAAAGCCCCTGAGTAAGGTGGTATTTAGGCTGTATCAGTACCTTTTCATCGGCGCGGATATAAACAGGGGAGCTTATCTCCTTGCGCAGGAACGTACCTGCCACCTTGCCGTACATATAGTAAGTCTCGCCCTCTTTGAGAGCCTGAAAATAATACACGTTGTTATATACAACTATCAGTATATCATTCAGTCCGTCGGTAGCAGCGGCTTTGCAAATGACAAGTCCGCCTTTTATGCGCTGAGGCGGCATTTTCTTGTATACCGTCAGTTTCAGCACATTATAGTCACCGAGGACAGCCTGAGCAACAGGCACATGAGTGCGGAAGTCGAGGTAGTCTCGGGGGATGTGATATATAAGCTCATAGGGCGAGTTTATGCCGAGTTTGCGGTACTTTTCGCCGCGAGCCTTTCCGACGCCCTTTAGGTATTCGATTTCGCTGAAAAGAGTAGTGGGCATAAGCTGCTCCTTAAAAAGAATTATGGTAAACGACTAAAATACAAACAGAAAGGGCGGACATAAAGTCCGCCCGATGATCCAAACCAATTATCTCTGCTCACAGATAAGCTTGATAGCGGTTCTCTCTTCGCCGTCGATCTGGATATTAGCAAATGCAGGAATGCAAATGAGATCAATACCAATTGGTGCAAGATATCCCCTTGCTATAGCTATAGCCTTGATCGCCTGATTTGCCGCACCCGCACCTACTGCCTGAACTTCAACAGCCTTCTGTTCTCTGATAACGCCGGCAATAGCTCCGGCAACAGAATTAGGTGATGAGTGTGATGATACTTTCAGAATTTCCATTACAAAATAACCCTCCTGTTAAAAATATTTGTACGATAACTATGTCTTATATGCCTTAAGGCTATTCTATTGTACAATTGTATTATACCCTATAAATGGTAAAAAAGCAAGTACTTATTGCAAACTTTGTAGACTATCTTATAATTATTCTTTCTGTTTTGTGCGATTTGCCACTTTTTTCATCAAATTCAGTTATTGTTCCACAAAGAAAGCACGGACTGTCCGCCTCAATGAAGCGAACAGGCATACGAAAGCGGAACATATTGATAACTGAGGCGAAATCCACACCGAGGCAGGAGTCTTCAGGACCTGTCATGCCCACATCGGTAATATATGCGGTATGACCGCCTAATATACACTCATCTGCGGTCTGTACGTGTGTATGAGTGCCGAAAACGCCGCTTACCCTTTCGGTAAGATAATGACCCATAGCCTTTTTCTCGGAAGTAGCCTCCGCATGGAAGTCCACAAAGATGTTCGGGGTATCTATTTTACTAAGTATCTCGTCTATCTTGGTGAACGGATTATCCAGCGGCTCCATAAGGGCAGTACCCATCATATTGATAACGGCTACAGAGTACGCTCCCATGTCCAGTATGCGGTATCCGCTTCCAACACAGCCGCCCTCGGGGTAATTTGCAGGGCGCACCATGTATTCCTCGTCAAAGAGTTCAAGAGCTTCCTTGCGGCGGAAAGCGTGATTTCCCGTAGTTATGATATCCGCACCTGCTCTGATTATCATTTCCGCAGAAGCACGGGTTATACCGTTGCCCTGTGCGGAATTTTCTCCGTTTACGACAGTTATGTCTATATTATTTTCGTGTTTTATGCTGCTCAGCTTTGCCGAAAGGAATTCACAGCCTGCTTTTCCAACGACATCGCCGATAAAGAGTAGTTTTTTCATATTTCTCCCATTACTTCTTGCCTGTTTTCTTTTTGCCGCTGAGGTCAGTATCGTATGAGATACCTGTACCCTGTAGGCTTACGGTAGCCTTTTTCTTGTTATTTACGGTAACTTTGACCTTTTTGCCCGCTATTGTCGGACCGTCAACGGATATGCTGCCGCCCTTCTTGTTTTTGTTGAACTTCAAAAAGCTGAATATCTTGAAGCTTTTTCTGAAATGAAATCCCATAGTAGACCTCCCTTTTTAGCTGTCAGTCTGACGGTAAATAGTGATGACCGCCGAAAATTCGCATTACATCTTTATTATAATACCACAAAACTCGCCTATAATCAATACAAATATTATATTTTTTTAATATGATAAGTATTTTTCCTAATATAATTTTTTATAGGTATTGTAAAAAGCAAAAAAGTGTGGTATAATCAATAGGATAGCGGTCATTATCAGACTGCATTTGCATTTTAACAAAAGGAGTGATGATCCATGGTAGGCTTTGAAAATCATATCGGAAAGATCACTATTTCTGAAAACTATCTCGTTGAGATCGTAAAACACGCAGTTGTTGACTGTTTTGGTGTTGCAGGCGTATGCAACGTGACAACGTTCCGTTCGGCAGTATCTGCACTTACAGCAGGCAAGGCGTTTAGAAAGAACAAGGGAATACTGCTCCGCACCGACAAGGACGGCGGACTTATCATAGATCTCCATATCAAAGTGACATACGGCACTAATATCAATGCCGCTGTAAAGAGCATCACTCATAAAGTCAGCTTCGCAGTTGAAGAAGCTGCGGGTATAGATGTACACAAGGTCAACGTATTTGTTGATGATATGAACGCATAAGCGAGCAGTTTTTACTGCATACAGAATTGGAGGACTTTACTGTGATACACGGTTCTTTACTCAGAGACGCTGTTATCTCCGCTGCAATAACTATCAATAACAGAAAGCGCGAAGTCGATGAGCTCAATGTTTATCCTGTTCCCGACGGCGATACAGGTACAAATATGTCGATGACAATAGGCAATTCCGTTGCCGAACTCAAGAGACTTGACTCAAAGGCTCCCGTATCTGAGGTAGCTTCCACAGCAGCTTCGGCATTTCTGAGAGGTGCAAGAGGAAACTCGGGCGTTATACTTTCACTTATATTCAGAGGCTTTTCAAAGGGACTTTCAGGCTGCACAGAGGCAGGCTGCGAGAATTTCGCAGACGCTCTGCAATTCGGCGTAGATGCAGCATACAAGGCTGTAATGAAGCCTGTTGAGGGTACTATCCTCACTGTCGTAAAGGCAGCAGCTGCAAAGGCAAGAGAGATAGCAGCTGAGACTAATGACGAAGTTACTTTCTGGCAGGAAGTCTGCAATGAATCTGAGGCTGTGCTGGAAAAGACTACGGATATGCTCCCACAGCTTAAAAAAGCAGGCGTTGTGGACGCAGGCGGCAAGGGACTCTGCATTATATTCAGAGCTATGACAGATGTATTCGCAGGGGGCAAGATAGCCGAGCCTTCTGAGTCGGCAGCTCCACAGGACAGCTCCAATGACTCTTTCAGAACAGCCGTAAGCGAGTATGATGACGATATAACATATACATACTGTACCGAGTTTATGCTGGAAAAGAACGATAACTGTCCAGATGTATCAAAGCTTCGCGCATATCTTGAAACTATCGGCGACTGCGTGGTAGTCGTTGATGACGAAAAGATAATAAAGGTACACGTTCACACCGATAATCCGGGCAATGCTCTTCAGAAGGGACTTGAATTCGGCTACTTTATCAACGATCCGCGTCCAAAGATAGAGAATATGCGTATCCAGCACGAAAACAAGGTCAAGGACGCACAGGCTGCACAGGAGGGACTTACTCCTGCCGAACCCGAAAAGGAATTCGGCTTCGTTGCAGTTGCAGCAGGTCACGGTCTTGAAGCTATGTTCATGGATCTTGGTGCCGATGTAGTCGTAAAGGGCGGACAGACAATGAACCCGTCCACAGACGATATACTCCGTGCAATACTGAAAACACCTGCAAATACAGTATTCGTGCTCCCGAACAATAAGAATATCATCATGGCAGCAGAGCAGGCTGTAAAGCTCACAGACAGAAAGGTCTGCGTGCTCCAGACAAGGACCATACCTCAGGGTATAGCTGCTATGCTGGCATTTGACGAGAGTCGTTCTCTCAACGAGAACCGCATAGATATGACAAAGGCATTCGAGAAAGTCTCAACAGGTCTTATCACCTTTGCGGCAAGAGACTCCGAGTTTGAGGGACACCAGATAAAAGAGGGCGAGATACTGGCTCTTGACAACGGCAAGCTCTCATTCACAGAGCGTGATATAAACAAGGCTACATACAAGCTTGTAAAGAAGCTCTCAAAGGGCGATGTGAGCTACGTTACTCTTATCCACGGCGCAGATGTTCCCGAGGAGAATGCAGAGGAACTTCAGAAGTTCATACAGTCCAAGCTCAGCGACAAGATAGAGGTAATGCTCGTAAACGGCGGTCAGCCCGTATATTACTACATAATCTCAGTTGAATGATGGAAAGCTCCCGAAAAACGGGGGCTTTTTTGTCTGCAATCGCAGTTTTTAAACGATTATACTAACAGAGGGATGATCGGTTAAAAACTGCGTTTTTTTGTTCAATAATCATTATTTGCTGAATGTTGGACGCAAGTGAATTCTATGCCCGTAAATATTGATTTGTTGACCTTTATATGTTATAATAATGTTGTAAAGATTTTCTGGTAAAGGATGGTCTTGTATCATGTCTAAAAATTATGATGTTATTATAGCAGGCTGCGGAGCAGCAGGACTCTATGCGGCTATCAATCTGCCCAAGGAGTTGAATATACTCATACTCTGCAAGCGTGATCTTCCGCTGTGCAATTCTTCACTTGCTCAGGGCGGTATCGCAGGTGTGTATAATTCTCCTTCGGATAATATCCAGTATCATCAGAATGATACTCTTATTGCAGGAAGCTTCAAGAACAACGTGGACGCTGTTCATACTCTTGTAAGTGAGGCTGCACAGGATATCGAGCGTATCATCGAGCTTGGCGTTGAGTTTGACAAAAATCCCGACGGTACTTATCACCGCACTCTCGAGGGCGGTCACAGCCACCACAGAATATTCCACCATGCCGATGCTACAGGCAAGGAGATAACTACCACTCTCCTTGAAAATGTTCAGAAGCTCAGCAACGTGACCATAATGGAAAACACAATTATGTGCGGTGTGAAGCAGACAAAAACAGGCTATTCTGCATTTCTCAGACTGCCTGATGATTCATATGAGACCTGCAACTGCCACTTTATGATACTTGCAACAGGCGGTATCGGCAGAGTTTACCAGTTTACGACCAATTCTGCTATCGCAACAGGTGACGGTATCACCTTTGCATACGAAATGGGTGCTAAGATAAAGAACCTCAGCTATGTGCAGTTCCACCCGACAGCTTTCAACAATCGTGCTACACGCGAGTGCTTTCTCATTTCCGAGGCTGTACGCGGTGAGGGAGCATATCTGCTGAACTGCAAAAAAGAGCGTTTCATGCACAACTATGACGAGCGTCTGGAGCTTGCTCCGAGAGATGTTGTATCTCACGCTATCATACTTGAATCGCGCAAACAGAATTCAACGGATTTCTATCTTGATATAAGCTATAAGGACAGCGAGTTCCTCAAGAACAGATTTCCGATGATATATAAAAACCTTCTGGAGCAGGGCTATGACCTTACAAAAGAGCCTGTTCCGATATTCCCGTGTCAGCACTACCTCATGGGCGGCATTGATGTTGACAACAATTCCGAAACAAGCCTTCCAAATCTCTATGCCTGCGGCGAGTGTTCGCATACAGGAGTTCACGGAAGCAACAGACTTGCAAGTAATTCGCTCCTTGAAGCACTTGTATTCTCACGCCATGCTGCAAACAGCATAGCATCAAGAGCTGCGAATGCACCAAAGGACTTTGAAGAGGCAGAGTTTGATCCGCATCAGGGAAGTCCGCGCATACCTAAGGGAGTTCGTACAGAGACAAGAAAGATACTCCAGAACTGCTATTTTGTCATTCCTGATAAAAAGGCAGCAGCAGAGGGCTTCAAGCGTGTAAAGGAGATACGCGAGGACCTTGTGAACGGCGGTTATTTCGTAGACGCTGATTACGTGCTTGCAAAGTCTATCGTTACTGTTGCTTATATCATACTTGGCGAGGTAATGCAGTAATAACGTTAGTATAAAAATATCAATGGGGGTGATATTATGAAAAAACTGAGAGTTTTTGAAGCAGCTGTTGTTTCGGCTACTGTAATGGCATCAAATTCTGCGGCTTTTCATGCTGAAGCTGCGACAGCTCTTATTCGTGGGGATCTTAACCGTGATGACAGAACTTCTGTAAGCGATATGGTGATACTTAAAAATCACCTTCTCGGACGGTACGGTCTTAACGATACACAGCGGATAGCTGCTGATATCAACGGTGACTGTACCGTGGATTCGCTCGATCTCTCAGCACTTCAGGATATCATTCTCTCTAATAAAACTCTGCTGCCGAAAGGCACATGGATAGCCGACCAAGCAGGCTCAAAGCGTTATTTCAGCTTTGGTGAGGGCACAGGTACGGTGATATATCCAAACGGCAGCAGCGAGGATTTCACTATCGGCTCGGAAGAGGATATCCTTGCGATAAAAATGAGCAGATCGGGCAAAGAGGATAACGCATTTATCACATGGCAGAATGATAATGCCTTTGTCCTCAAATGGGACGACGGTACAGCTGAAACATTCAGATTTTTCAGCTATAATGCAGTAAATGCAAGTGAGATGCTCAGCGGTAAATGGGTGACCAGTGCAGGCAGGAACTTCGAGATAAGCGGTCTTAGCGGAAAGGTCACGGACAAGAGCGGCAATATAAACCGTTTTGAGTATGCTCCCGACGGAAAGAATATCGTTTTCCACATGGGAAGTACTGATAATAATACCGAGGGAACTATAGTACATACCGATTCCATGCACTTTACAGTAACATGGGCAGACGGCACGAAAGAGACCTTTACACGCCGCGAGATAGAGGTAAAGAACGGAATTACCTATGTAAACGGCATACTTATCGCAAATAAGACCTATTCTCTGCCGTCCGCATACGATCCGGGCAAGATACTTCCCGAGGCGCAGTCTGCTTTCGATACAATGGCTGCCGATGCTTCAAAGGCAGGATATAAATTAACTATCTGCTCGGGTTATCGTTCATATTCATATCAGAATCAGCTCTATAACGGCTATGTTGCCCGTGACGGCAAGGCTGCTGCGGATACTTATTCCGCAAGAGCAGGACATTCCGAGCATCAGACAGGTCTGGCTATGGATATAAACAATGCAAGCTCATCATTCAACGGTACTCCACAGGCTAAATGGATAGCAGCAAATTGCTGGAAGTATGGATTTATTATCCGCTATCCCGAGGGCAAGGAGAATATAACGGGATATATGTACGAGTCTTGGCACGTTCGCTACCTCGGCAAACAGCTTGCGAAAGAGGTATATGATTCGGGACTTACACTTGAAGAGTTCCTGTGTATAGACTCTAAATACAAATCATAATTTACGTTTGGCAGGGGCTCCTTTAGAACGTCCATTAAGGGAACGCCTTCTCTTGCAAGGCGTTCCCTCTTCAAAAACAGTCCACTGGACTGTTTTTGAATTCACCCTTTGCGAGGCGCTTTGTAACTGTGGGGCTTTACCCCACACCCCACCAGAGGCGCTGCCTCTGGACTTCGCCAAAGGAACACAGTCCCTTTGGAATCCCGTTCATGGGTTCGGCAACTTTATTTGAAAGGAACATTAATATGAAGCTTTTACAATGCTATGTTGACAATATAATCACAACTGCACTTATGGAGGACATAAACTACATTGACGCTGCTGCGGATAACCTTATTCCTGCTGACCACAGAAGCTCCGCTTACTACGTTGCAAAGGATTCGGGAGTTGTCTGCGGTATCGAGGTAGCTAAGAGAGTTTTCGACCTTGCTGGCGGAGATGTTGATTTCAAGATACTTCTCAATGACGGCACAAAGGTGCAGAAAGGCGATATCATCGCAGAGCTTGAAGGAAGTACTCTTACACTTCTTAAAGGCGAGAGAACAGCCCTCAACCTATTACAGCATATGTCGGGCATCGCTACTGCCACAAATAAGTGCGTGGAGCTGGTAAAGGGCACAAAGGCTGCTGTTACCGATACAAGAAAAACACTTCCCGGACTCCGTGCGCTTCAGAAGTACGCAGTAACTGTTGGCGGCGGAAAGAACCACCGCTTCAACCTTTCTGATGCGGCTATGCTCAAGGACAATCACATAGACGCTTACGGCGGTATAACTGCTGCTGTAAATGCACTCCGTGAGAAGATAGGTCATACTGTCAAGATAGAGGTGGAAGTGCGTACACTTGACGAGCTCCGCGAAGCTCTTGATACTAAGGTCGAGATAATCATGCTGGACAATATGAGCTGTGACGAAATGAAAGAGGCTGTTGCAATTGCTGACGGACGCGCTCTCCTTGAAGCTTCGGGTAATGTTACTGCTGAGAATATCCGCGCAGTTGCCGAGACAGGCGTGGATATAATCTCACTTGGTGCGCTTACTCATTCAGTAAAGTGCTTTGATATATCCATGAAGATCAAAAAGTGATCAGTGATTAGTGAATAGTGATCAGTAGGGAACGCCGTTTTGATATAGGGGCACACATTTAAGATGTTTTCGGAAGGATAACCATATCTTAAAACAGTTTTAGGGGGCAATCATAATGGAATTAATGTTCTGGCTTATGCTTACGATACCCATAGGCATATTTTTCATCTGTTTTGGCATTTACGCATGGAAACGAAAAAAGCCAATGTGGTTCTGGTCGGGGAAAGAGGTCAAAGAAAGTGAGATCTCGGATATCTCAGCCTACAACAGAGCAAACGGTATCATGTGGCTCTGTTTTTCTGCAATTTTCTGGCTGGCTGCTGTTCTGGGAGCTCTGAACTCAGAAGCAGCAGGTATAGTTATCATTGTCGGTTCGGTTGCAGGAATACCTTTGCTGTACCTTGCTTATCGGAAGATTTATTCCAAATATAAATGTAAATAAAAGTTATCGCCTGTAGTGTGAATTTTTACAGTACAGGCGGTTTGGTTTTTAATTCATTGTAGGTACGCCCTCTATAAAAGGGCATAAAAACGTGAAATTTCAATGTAAAACCATTGAATATCAGAATATATAAATATGACTTCTATGTTATGCATAAAAATCACCGTCTGCACTTGTGGAACATTCACAGTGCAGGCGGTTTTGTTTTTTTAAGGGACGCCCTCTCTTGCAGGGCGTCCCCTCTCAAAAAACAGTCCACTGGACTGTTTTTTGATTCACCCCTTGCGGTGCGCCTTCGTATTATTTCGCTGTTCTTTGAAAGCTGGGAACAGCGACCAGAGACGCCGTCTCTGACCTAACCGGTACGTCCCCTCTGTCGCTTTGCGACATCTCCCCATTTTATGGGGAGTCACTCTGCCAAAGGAACACAGTCCCTTTGGAATCCCGTTCATATTCTTGGTATATTAGTATTTCGGGCGGATACTATCCGCCCCTACAAGCGGCGCAGCCGCTTCCTAAAGGCTAATGGCTAAATATATGCATATTCATGCAAGCCTTGCACATAATACCGCTGAGGTGAGATGTATGGAAAAAGGAGGACTGCTGCCGTCACTTGATGACAGTATCAGGGAGATACGCCGTATTTCGGGCGGTTCGTCGGACTTGCTCATAAATCGTTTCGTTACAGGCGGCATACACTGCGCATTGGTCTGCTGTGAGGGCATGGTGTCAACATCAGTCATAACCGAGCTCATATTCGAGCCCATAACCGATATACCGCAGCAAAAGGAATCTCACGGACTGTTCCATTATATAAACGAGCAGCTTTTATTGTCCACTGACCGACCGCAGGTCAATGACTATGATACCCTTTTTAAGCTTGTTAATTCGGGATTTGCTGTGCTTATCGCCGAGGGTGTGGACTTCGGACTTGCTTTCGGAGTGCAGGGCTATAATTCCCGCGGAGTGCAGGAGCCCTCAGGCGAAGGGAATATCATGGGAGCACACGAGGGCTTTACGGAGACTATCCGCACAAATATGTCGCAGATACGGCGGAGGCTTAAAAGTCCCGAGCTGGTCATGGAGCTGTTCACCAAGGGCGAAAAGAGCCATACCGACCTTTGCTTCTGCTATATGAAAGACCGTGTGCCTAAATCCCTCATGGAAAAGGTCCGCCGCTCACTTGATGATGTTAAACTCGAAGCCATACTGACTACAGGATATCTGCGTCCATTCGTTGAAAACGGCAGCTTTGAGATATTCGACTCCACAGGTACTACCGAGCGTCCCGATGTGCTGTGTTCAAAGCTTATCGAGGGCAGGGTAGCCCTGCTTGTGGACGGAGTCCCCTATGCAATAGTGATACCGCGGCTGTTTTGTGAGAGCTTCCAGACACTTGACGATTACGCCTATAAGCCGTACTACGCGGTATTTATTCGCTGGCTGAAATATGCGGCTTTTCTTGCGGCAGTACTGCTGCCGTCCTTTTATGTGGCGATAGTGATGTATCACCCCGAATTACTGAACAGTACGCTGTTCATGCTTCTTGTCGAAGCCGAGAAAAAAGCACCGCTGTCCATATTGACAGAGGCACTTTTCGTACTGCTCATGTATGAGATAATACGGGAGGCAGGAGTAAGACTGCCTAAGCCCGTGGGCGGAGCAGTCAGTATAATAAGCGGACTTATCATCGGTGATGCGGCAGTTAATTCGGGACTTGTCAGCACTCCTCTGCTTACCATGACTGCACTTTCCGTGCTTGGCGGACTTGTAGTGCCCGAGCTTAATCCGCAGGTGACAGTGCTGAGGTTTGCTTTTGTGGTAGTCGGCGGTATACTGGGACTTTTCGGCATAAGTCTCCTTGCCTGTGCGGTGCTTGTGAATATATGTGCAACTGAGGATTACGGCTTTCCGTATACAGCTCCGCTGTCGCCGTTCAAAAGGAAAGGCATGGGTGACACGGCTGTGCGTATAGGCATGAAGAAAATGCAAAGCCGCGGCTTTACTGTGGAGGAATACCATGAATAGCATCTCAAAAAGTCAGCTGGCTGCACTTCTGCTCATAACGGATATGTTCGAGCTTTTTTGCTTCAGCGGCAATATGTCTCTTCAAACATTATACGGAGTTCTTGCAGGCATAGCCTTGCAGCTGCTTGCTGCACTGGTTCTTGCGGCAAAGGGGACTGAGCTGAAAAAATGGGCAGCTGTTTTTTATCTGGCGTATACGGTATTTTTCGGTGGAACGCTGTTTTCTGCACTCTGGCGGACAAGTGGTGCTGTATATATACCGTCCGAAAGCGGCAGCGGAGTCAGTGGACGGCTTTTAACAGCAGGACTTATCGCACTTGTGTGTCTTTACAGCTCGTCAACGGGAATAAAGCCTGTTGCGAGAGCTGCGGTGATCGCAGCAGCGGCAGGTATATTCTGTCTGGGGATAGATTTTGCAAGTGCGGTATTAAATGCCGAATGGGAGAATATTGCAGTTCCCGAAAAGAGTGGATTATTTTACGAAATTGCAAGAGGAACGGCTCTCAGCGGAAGTCTCGGAAGTATGGCGGTGCTGTCGGGAGCAGTAAAAGGGGAGCGTTCAAAGGCATTTGTGTGGTATTTTGCGGCAAAGGCGATAGTATCGGCTGTACTGATACTGACTGTGCTTGCTGTATCAGGCGGAATAATGTCCGTAACTCCTTTTCCTGTTATAACTGCGGTACAGCTGTCACAGCCCTTTGACGCGCAGCGCATAGACGCGCTGTTTCTGGTGATATTTGCAGTGTTTGCAGTCTTTTCTGCGGCATTGCAGGTAATGACAGGTGCATATCTCATCAAGCAGATATTTCCTCAGTTTGTGCGCTGGCGGAGCAGTACGGTCATCGTGCTTATCATAGGTGCTGCACTGATGATATCGGGACGTGAGCTGCTTATCGTACGCGCCTGCGCGGCAGCTGCCGCGCTGATATTCGCGCCCTATGGCGCGAAAAAATCCGCTGCATAAAGCAGCGGACAGGCGCGTATCAATTGCGGCTTTTTTTAATTCTGAGCTTTCGGAAGAAATCCGAAAGGATATCGGCACATTCTTTTTCCATGATGCCCCCTGTGACTTCGGGGCGATAATTGTACGGGAACTCGAACATTTTCTGTACAGATACGGCAGAGCCGCTTTTTACGTCGTATGCACCGAAGTAAACATTATCTATCCTTGAATTGATGATAGCTCCGCAGCACATGGGACAGGGTTCGAGAGTAACGTAGATAGCACAGTCGGGCAGCCGCCAGCCGCCGAGCTTTTTGCAGGCAGCGTCGATAGCTATTATCTCTGCATGAGCAAGTGCGTTCTTTGCAGTCTCGCGCATATTTCTGCCCTCGCCGACTATTTCTCCCGTAGTCTTTTTGACTACCACAGCTCCTACAGGGACTTCGCCCTCATCAAAAGCCATCTGAGCGAGTTCGAGTGCTCGCTGCATATATTTTTCCATTAAATCCACCTAAAAGAACATTTTTATACAAGCAGCCAGCAGACAAAGGCATACTATAGCAGGTACGGGGAAGCTTTTGCAGGCTATTCCCAGTCGCTGAGTGTCTGTATATTTAGAGTTGAATTCAGCGATATGATGCTCTTTCTTTTTCCGTTTTATAAGATATAGCATCATAACTCCTATTGCTCCTATAACGAATACAACGAGCATGAAAGTATTTCGTTTAAGGAATATCTTATCGGGAGAGCTGTCCTCAAGGAGCACAAGTGCGAGCCTGTACATCTTGAAGCATATCTGAACGAATATAGCTGTTATGATAGTTCCGCTGCGCAGCATACCGATAGAAGCTATTATCGAGATAAGTAAGGCAGCAGGAAGTTCGCGGAAATCCTGTACCAGAAGTCCAGACATAGCTGTTGTTATCGCAACAGCGAATACGTCGCCGAATTGTCTGAGCGCATTGAAAATAGCACCGCGGAAGAAAAGCTCATACAGCACGGATATGATAACGATATCGAATATAGTATACACAACGAACTGGTTCTGGCTCCATACCGAAGCATCGGCGTTTATGGAGCGGAAGTAGTTAAAGACCAGCATGGTTCTGTTGGTGTATATATTGGGCAGACAGGTAACGGTGCTTACTGCCAGCGTCATACAGATAGTTCCAAGCATATCAGAAGCATGATTGAGTGTGCTCATATACTCAAGTCTTGGGGGCATTCTGAGCTTCTTATGAAGATATACCGCAGGCACTAAGATCTTTACGCATGAAGTGACGATAAGAGCGGTTATTACCTGAAGGCTTCCGCCGTAAAGACCTGTACTGAAAAAAGAAGTGTGCAGGTCAAATCCGATGAAATCAAAAACAGATATTACAAGCTTACTGATGATATTATCTATGAGTATCCACATAAGCATAGCAATGCCGATGATGTTCATTACTCTGCCAATGCAGTCGCGCTCTGCTTTGGAAGCGGATCTGTTTTCAAATCCTTTTCCTTCAACAAAAACACTTTCCCTGCGGTCAAGTTCAAAATTGAAGGCATATGGATTATCTTTATCTTTTCGCCATTTTTTAAAATTATCGTTATAGGTCTGGTTCTGGGTCGAATAGTCAAATTGATCGACAACACTTATTATGGTATTTCCTGAGGTGTCAGTGAGTTTCATTGGCTCACCTCCTACAATTTCTCATTATAATAGTATCATATTTCAGCAGAGACAGTGTTGATATTTTAGATTGATAATTTAAACAATCTATGAATAAGGAGAGAAAATGAAGAAACCTATTTTGCTTTTGCCAGCGTTATTATTCGTTTTTTTAACAGGTTGTGCATCGGGGAAGATACACGAGAAAAGCTATCTCAGGGCAGCGGCTGTATCAGGAGAAAACGGACGTGATCTTGTGCTCGCTTTCTTTGATGATGATACAGTTGCCGAAGCATCGGGAGAGGATATGTGTGATGCTTTGAAAGCTGCCGCATTTAAGACAGGAAAGCCTGTTTTTACGGGATATACCGAGCTTATAATAACAGACGGTTCAGAGAGCAGGGAAAGACTCGTTCATGCGCTGAACGATTGGAAAGTATCGCCGTCATGTCTGGTCGTATATTGTGGTAATGGTGGAGAACTGCTGAAAGAAAGGGATACTGAAAAACTTATCGGTGCTGCGAAGCAGGCTGTAGAGCAGGGGAATGCTCCTGACTGCGATATAATAACAGTCCTGGGAAAGCTCTGCATCGGTCATACCGCTGAGATCGCCGAGCTGTATCCTGACGGTACAGCAGGCAGTCATATTATATATTAGTTCTGATGCCTTACTACGCCGTATTCGTCATCGAGACGGTAGTAGGGACATGAGTAATTAGTGCCCTGTAAGAAGCGATACATCTCGTCCTCATCGAGATTTATCATACAAACATAGCAGTCATAGTCGTCGTCATAGACATAGTTTGTACAGGTCTCACAGTTGGTGGCTTTTTTCTTCTTGTCCATGTGTCATATATCCTCCATGGAAAGAGTTGCTACAGCATTGAGACTTTCGTCTGCGGTTATTCCTGCAAGCAGGTTGTAGCTGCCCTGACAGGCTATCATCGCACCGTTGTCTCCGCAGAGCTTTTTCTCGGGCATATAGAACTCAAAGCCTCGTTCTGCACAGGCTTCGGACAGTGCTGCGCGGACTCCCGTATTGGCGGAAACACCGCCTGCGAGAGCCACTTTTTTATATCCGAGGGCTTCTGCCGCGTGGATAGTCTTGTCTGTGAGTATTTCGGAAATAGTCTTTTGCAGACTTGCGGCAAGGTCATCACGGTTTATGTCCGTGCCTTTCTGCTCGGCGTTGTGGAGCAGATTGATGACGTTTGTTTTGAGTCCCGAAAAGCTGAAATCAAACTCACTTCCCGCAACGGCAGGGTGAGGGAGCTTGAATGAAGCAGAGTCGCCGTTTTTAGCGGCATTGTCTATGTGTACTCCGCCAGGATAAGGAAATCCCATAGCTCTTGCGCACTTATCGAAACATTCTCCTGCTGCATCATCGTGAGTCCTGCCGACTACACGGAATTTCGTATAGCTCAGGACTTCTATGATGTGGCTGTGTCCGCCGCTTGCCACAAGGCAGAGGTAAGGCGGCTCAAGGTCAGGGAATGTAAGATAATTCGTAGCGATATGACCTGCGATGTGATGCACTGGGATAAGCGGCTTTCCGCAGGACATAGCCAGAGCCTTAGCAAAGCTGACTCCCACAAGGAGTGCGCCTATAAGTCCGGGGGCATATGTGACTGCGATGCCGTCAAGGTCGTCAAGACTGACATTTGCGTCATCGAGAGCCTTTCGTACCACTCCGAGGATATTCTCGCAGTGCCGTCGTGAGGCTATCTCGGGGACTACGCCGCCGTACTTCTTGTGCTCCTCTATCTGTGTGGATATGACAGAGGAGAGTATCTCGCGGCAGTCCTTGACTACGCTTGCGGCGGTCTCGTCGCAGGAGCTTTCAATTCCAAGTATAAGCATACTATATCTTCTTTCATTTATTAATACGGCATTTGCCGTTTACATATATGTTTATTCATAGGCGAACACTGTTCGCCCCTACATGGGTTCGTGTTATTTATTACGTAAGCCATACACGAGCAAGTGGCATTTTCTACAACTAAGCACTAATAACTAATCACTTGTCTCTGTTTAGCACCATAACGTCCGCGTCCTCAACGGGATCGTGGTAAAACCTCTTTCTTACGCCTGCCTTTACAAATCCGAAGCTTTCGTACAAAGAGATCGCGGCGAAATTTGAGCTTCTCACCTCAAGGGCTATATTCTCAACATCTTCGGGGATCATAGCTAAAAATGTTTCCATGAGCATACGTGCAACGCCCATGCGGCGGTATTCGGGAGCAGTAGCAACAGTAAGTATCTCGCCCGTATCTGCGGCTGTGAAGCCTGCTATAAGACCTGCAAGGCAGTCGCCGTCATATGCGGCAAGTACAATGCCGCCCGATTTGGCAGCTTCCGAACGGAAGTCCTCGGCAGACCAGCCTTCCGAGCCTACGCACAGCTTGTCAAGAGCGGAAAGCTCATCGTAATTTAATTGAAAATTGAGAATTGAGAATTGAGAATTATTCATCGGTTCTCACCTTATTTATGTGTATTCTTTATTGTGGACGCACATTGTGCCATAAACGATGTACGATTATCGTTTTTGATAAAAGTGAGCGAGTTTACGAGCGACAACGTGGCAAGGGTGCAGCGTCACGCTGCTTAGCCCTTGGCATCATACCATGAGTGTCCCTGATGAACGTCAACTGCAAGCGGTACTTTCATATCGTAAACGCCCTGCATCTCTTCTTTGAGAAGCTCCGCACACTTATCCGCGCATGATACATCGGACTCAATGATAAGTTCATCGTGTACCTGCAATATGAGCTTCGCGTCAAGCTTTTCAGCTTTCAGGCGATTGTATACGTTTATCATTGCTATTTTGATAAGGTCAGCGGCAGTTCCCTGCACGGGAGTGTTCATAGCGATACGCTTGCCTGCTGCCTGCAGCATCTTATTTGACGATGAAAGCTCGGGGATACGGCGTTTTCTGCCGAACATCGTAGTTACATAGCCGTTCTTGAAAGCATCGTCAACAGTAGTCTCCATGAACTGATTTACCTTCGGGTACTTCGCAAGGTAATCGTTGATATATTTCTTTGCCTTTGCAACGGAAGTTCCGATATCCTTTGCAAGGGAGAAAGCTCCGATACCGTAGATTATACCGAAGTTTACTGCCTTTGCAGCACTTCTCATCTCGGGAGTCACCATGAACAGCGGCATATCGAATACCTGCGCCGCAGTTGAGGTGTGTATATCCTCGCCCGAAGTAAATGCTTCGGTCATATTTTCATCGCCGCAGAGATGTGCCATAACTCTCAGCTCGATCTGGCTGTAGTCGGCATCAATGAGAGTTCTGCCCTCAGCGGCTGTGAAGAATTTTCTCATTTTCGCGCCAAGCTCTGTACGGACTGGGATATTCTGCATATTAGGCTCTGTTGAGCTTATACGTCCTGTACGTGTCTCAGTCTGTCTGAACCATGTGTGGATACGTCCGTCGGGAGCAACTTTGTCAAGAAGTCCTGCAACGTAAGTGGAGTTAAGCTTTGTGTACTGACGGTATTTCAGCACATTGTCAACGATAGGAGCATAGTTTCGCAGCTCTTCCAGTACCTCAGCGTTTGTGGAGTAGCCGCTCTTTGTCTTTTTCTTTGCAGGGAGTCCCATTTCCTCGAACAAGACTGTTCCAAGCTGTTTCGGTGAGGAGATGTTGAATTCGTGACCTGCCTCGTCATATACCATCTGCTGAGTTTCTTCTATCATCTCCGACAGGTACACTCCGAAGTCCTTAACGCCCTGCTGGTCGATGAGTATGCCGCAGTCCTCCATAGAAGCAAGGACTTCCGTAAGGGGCAGCTCTACCTTTTCGAGAAGCTCGGTCATGCCTTCTTTATCTATCTCGGCGCGGAGCTTCTTTACAAGTCCGTTCAGCGAGAGAAGCTCGGCAAGTTCGCCGTTTTCGCTGTAGTAGTGAACGCCGTACTCGGCGCAGAGCTTGTCAACAGCGTAGTCCGAAGCAGATGTATTCAGCAGATATCCGCAGATAGCTGCGTCACTTTTTATATTTTTCAGTTCACCGCCGTGAGCCATAGCCCAGCGGTAGTGTGCTTTTGCGTCATCGGTGGATTTATCACATTCCGAAGCGAAGAAAGCTGCAATAAGCTTTTCGTCCTCGGCAGTGTATACATTGTCGCCGCTGCGTACAGAGAGCTTATCATCGCGGAAAAGATACTCGCATTCGGTGAGCTTTGCAATGATATCCTCACTGAGCTGGCTAACCTGCGCATTTATGACAGGTGCTTCCTCTGCCTTGATTTCGGGAGCAGAGTTAGTGCCCTCAGTAGCACTTATACCAAGTTTGTCAAGGAGCTTGAACATCTCAAGGTCTGAAAGCATACGGCTCACAGCCGCTGTATCGGTCTCGCCGATTTTGTAGCTTTCAAGGTCAGTATCTATGGGAGCATCGCGGACTATAGTTGCCAGCCATTTGCTCTCCTTTGCGGAGTCAGCTCCAGCGGCAAGCTTTGCCTTTACGCCCTTTGTAAGTGAGGAGTCCTCATATTTTTCGTAGAGAGTCTCAATGCAGCCGTACTCCTTTATAAGTGAGGAGGCTGTCTTTTCACCTATGCCTGCAACTCCTGGGATATTGTCGGAGCTGTCGCCCATAAGAGCTTTAAGGTCTATGAGCTTTATGGGCTCGAATCCGTAATCCTCATTGAACTTTTCGGGAGTATAGTAAATATTCTCCTTATTTGTAGCGAGTATGACAGTTACCTTGTCGTCGATGAGCTGCAAGCTGTCGCGGTCGCCTGTGAGTACATAACATCCATTTCCACTGTCAGAGCAGAGCTTGGAAAGCGTACCCAGTACGTCATCAGCCTCGTAGCCCTCACATTCCACTACCTTTACGCCCATAAGACCGAGAAGCTCTTTTACTCTCGGCAGCTGCTCTGCGAGCTCGGGCGGCATACCCTTGCGGTTAGCCTTGTAGTAGGATACAGCCTTGTGTCTGAATGTGGGAGTGCGCAGATCAAAAGCAACAGCCACCGCATCAGGTCTGACATCGCTTATGTTGCGCATATATATATTCATAAAGCCGAATATGGCGTTGGTGAATTCACCTTTTTTGTTTGAAAGCAGCTTTATACCGTAGAATGCACGGTTAAGGATACTGTTTCCGTCTATAGCGAGAAGTTTCATGGCAAGCTCCTTTTTCAGCTGTCAGCCGTCATTTTTTCGACTGAGAGGATAAGACTGACAGTTCTATACATATAGCACTCTTTATTATATCACACATTTATAATTAAATCAATGACTATGAAAAAGATTTTGCATTTTTTTGCGAAAAATCGGAAAAGTGTGCAAAAATTGCTGTTGCAGAGTCGGACTGAGACATGATCGGGGCTGTCACAGCATGCCAAAACTGACAAAAATATAACAAAGTTCCTTTTTTTATATATCACAGCAACGGTTTGCCGCCGATTTCGGCTCTCAGAGCAAAAAATGCAATAACTTTAGGTAATATTGCTATTCTGAAAAAATACTGTCAAAATGTGCCTTATGTCTATTGACACATTGACAAAAAACAGATATAATAGTATTAGAGGGACGTTTGGTTTTTGCCGATCGTTCTGTTTTAGCGGTATGCGAACCGCTTATTTATGATAAACTTTAGGAGGTAATATACAATGTCACTGACAAAAAATCCCAATGTATTAAAGTGGGTTGACGAGATGGTTGCTCTCTGCCAGCCTGATAAGGTAGTTTGGATCGACGGCTCACAGGAGCAGATCGATGCTCTCATCGAAGAGGTTACTTCACTTCCTGATGACAGCTGGGACAAAATGTACAAGCTCAATCCTGAGAAGTACCCAAATTGTCTCTACCACAGAACACGCGCTAACGACGTTGCTCGTGTAGAGGACAGAACATTCATCTGCTCAAAGGAAAAGAAGGGTGCAGGTCCTACAAATAACTGGATGGCTCCTGATGAGATGAAGGCTCTTCTTACACCTATGTACAACGGAGTAATGAAGGGCAGAACAATGTATGTTATCCCTTATTCAATGGGACCTATCGGTTCACCGCTTGCTAAGGTAGGTGTTGAGGTTACTGATTCTATCTATGTTGTTCTCAACATGAACATCATGACAAGAATGGGTAAGCAGGCATTTGAGAACCTTGGCGATACTTCTGACGATTTCGTAAGAGGTCTCCACTCAAAGGCTGACGTTGATCCTGAGAAGAGATATATCGTTCAGTTCCCAGAAGAGAACACAATCTGGTCTATCAATTCTGCATACGGCGGAAACGTTCTCCTCGGCAAGAAGTGCTTCGCACTCCGTATCGCTTCATTCCAGGGTAAGAACGAGGCTTGGATGGCTGAGCATATGCTTATCCTCGGCGTTAAGAAGCCTAACGGCGATGTTAAGTACATCACAGCTGCATTCCCGTCAGCTTGCGGTAAGACAAACCTGGCTATGCTTATCCCGCCAGAGGGATACAAGAAGGACGGCTATGAAGTATTCACAGTCGGCGACGATATCGCTTGGATGAAGCCAGGCAAGGACGGCAGACTCTACGCTATCAACCCTGAGAACGGCTTCTTCGGTGTTGCTCCTGGTACAAACGCTAAGTCTAACTACAATGCTCTTGCTTGTACAAAGAACGGTGCTATCTTCACAAACGTTGCTCTCGATAACAGCGACAACACAGTTTGGTGGGAGAAGCTCAACGAGAATCCGCCTAAGGATGCAACTGAGTGGACAGGTATCAAGTGCGACGGTGAAGCTTGGGTAGCTGAGGGCAAGAAACTTGCTCATCCAAACTCAAGATTTACAGCTCCTGCTAAGAACTGCCCATGCATCTCACCTGAGTTCAACAATCCTGAGGGCGTTCCGATCTCTGCTATCATCTTCGGCGGCAGAAGAGCTACAACTGCTCCTCTCGTATATCAGTCATTCGACTGGACACACGGTACATACCTCGGATCAGCTGTATCTTCCGAGACAACAGCTGCTGCTACAGGTGCTGTAGGCGTACTCCGTCACGATCCTATGGCTATGAAGCCATTCATCGGCTACAATGTTGGTGACTACTGGGCACACTGGCTCGAAATGGGCGCAAGACTCGGCAGCAAGGCTCCTAAGATCTTCAACGTAAACTGGTTCAGAACTGACGAAGAGGGCAACTTCCTCTGGCCTGGTTTCGGCGACAACATGAGAGTTCTCGACTGGATCATCAAGAGAGTTGAGGGCGAAGTTGACGCTGTTGAAACTCCTATCGGATTCCTTCCAAAGGCTGAGGATATCAACCTCAAGGGCATCGAGGACGAAGTTCCTGCATCTGCTCTCCAGAAGCTCCTCACAGTAGATAAGGAAGAGTGGAAGAAGGAGATCGCTGAGATGAGAAGATACTATGACGAGGACATCAAGGCTAAGGGCGCCAATATCCCACAGGCACTTTACGATGAGCTCGACATGATCGAGGCTAACCTCAATAAGTAATTTCTGATATAAGCAACTTGTAAATATAAAGGCTGTCGCTTTGCGGCAGCCTTTTGTTTTACAAAAACGAGGGATATGGAGGGGGAATCATGTTCATTTTATACTTGTGCATAACCGTTGTTATGGTGCTTTTTATGGTGTATATGATACGCTGGTATATGCGGGAAAAAGATATATCGTCTCTTACATCTGAGGCGGACGGGGAGATAGTTAAGGTCACGAAGCAGAATTATAAAGAGCCTGACAGTGGAGAGAAAAAGATTGTTTATACTCTGAAAGTTGCTTATTTTGTTGACGACAGGCAATATAAAACTTCAATGTGCACATATGAAGATGGAGTAAGCTTTCAGGAAGGACAGTCTGTGACAGTTCTGTATGATGAAAACAGACCGCGACATTCTTATGTTAAAGGCGATAAGCAGCCGCAGCTTAGGTGGCGGAATTATATGATCGGCTCGATAATACTCTTTGTGGTATGGGTAATAGTTTTTATAATGACCATGCCGTTAACACTTGGATTTACGAGAACGCAGAAAGAACGATTCAATTTTGTCATGCACATATTTTTCTTTTTGTTTTCTATAGCAGGACTTATCATTTATCCTCGAACAAAGGAATATAAAAAGAAGCGTGAGAATGGTATATCAGCAAGGAAAGAACTGGGAGCAGTGATATTAATTATATGCAAAACGGGGTTTGACCTGATATGGGATTTGATTGAAATGCTGTTATATCGGTAGTGGCGTAAAAAGCTCCCTTTACGGGAGCTTTTTCATGTGTTCGATAATATCACTCGGCTGACTAACGTGTTCAAAAAGGTCGCCCGGCTGACATTGGAGCACCTCGCATATAGCGTTCATGGTCTCGAAGCGAATACCCTTCATCTTGCCTGTTTTCAGGTTGGAGAGATTGACGTTGGTCATCCCCACCCTTTCGGCAAGCTCGTTCAGCGACATTTTTCGGTCAGCCATCATTTTGTCAAGTCTGATTATTATAGCCATTCCGCACCTCTTAGGCAATAAGGTCGTTGTCTTTCTGGAGACTCATACCGTAGACGAAAAGTTCTGATAAAATACCGATGATGATACCTAAGAATATTACAAGCATATTCATCGAACTGAAAGTGAAGGATATGGCTTCGTTACCGTTCTTGCTTGTCATCTCAGTGATCCTCGGCATAATGCCTCCGACTATAAGGATAAGCGACATTGCGCGGAGCTTTGTAATTATCTTCTTTGAGAAAGGTTTGCCTGTTCTTTTTATCTCAAGCAATATAAGGCTGAGAAGTCCAAGTTCGGCAAAGATGATGAAGCAGTACACAGCGTTGCTTATGCACTCGGGCGAACCGCCGCGGAAGTACTCAATGATGTGATATACTGAGAATGCCAGTTCGACAAAGCATAGCCCACATGAAATAAATGTGTCGGCAAAAGTGCGTTTTTTAAGGTCTTTTGATATTGAATCATTCATTATAACATCTCCTTTTTAAAGTAAGAGTTTAAGTTTTTAAAGTTTTTGATAGCTATATTATAACACTGAAATTAAAGCGTGTCAATAATAATTTAAAGTCTTGCTTTAAATTTATAGAGATGCATAATCAAGATCATAAAAACAGTCGCTCTTATGAACACAATAAATAAAAGCTCCCGTTACGGGAGCTTTTGTGTTTATAACTTACTGTAAGCCGTTCTTCTTGTCGATACCATTCATGCTGAGACCAGCTGAAACAGTGCTGCTGAGCTTGCTCTTTACAGTCTTGATGCTCTGGAGATTTCTTGAGTAGTAATTCTCGGTATCGTTGAGCATTTTTGCAACTGATGTAGCAGCGTTCTGCTGGAGGTTCTTTGCAGCTGTCTGTGCCTTTGTGAGCATATCCAGTGCCTTTTTCTTAGCCTCTGTAACGATAGCCTCGCGTGAAACTATCTGAGCAGCACGCTCCTCAGCCTTGCGTATGATAGACTCGGCATTGAGCTTAGCCTCATTGAGAATACGCTGGCAGTCGAATTCGATCTTCTTAGCCTCTTTGAGTTCGTGAGGCATATTAAGGCGAACATCATTTATAAGCTCGCGCATACGCTCGCCGTCGATCACTTTCTTATGTGATACGAATGGGACAGAGGACGCCTTGTCAAGAAGTTCGTCCATTTCTTCTAAAATCTCATCAATGCTCATAATGATTACCTCTCCTTAATAAGTCTTTGTTTTATATCTTCAAGTATATCCTCGGGAACAAAGTGGCTGATATCTCCGCCGAAATAAGCGATCTGTTTTACCAGGCTTGAGCTGAGATACATATTCTCGGTAGCTGTGGTCAGGAAAACTGTTTCAGCTCCTGCGTAAAGCTTTTTATTGGCAAGTGCCATCTGGAATTCGTATTCAAAGTCGCTGACAGCGCGGAGTCCTTTTACAATAGCGACAGCACCTACATTTCTTACGTAATCCGCTAGAAGTCCGTCAAGTATATCTATTACTACGTTATCAAGGTCGCGTGTGACCTGTTCTATCATCAGCATACGCTCGGTAGCTGTGAAGCTTGGCTGTGCCTTGCCTGCATTTCGGGATATGAGGACTATTACCTTATCAAAAAGCTTGGAAGCTCTTGTTATGATATCAAGATGACCAAGTGTAACAGGGTCGAAGCTTCCGGGACAAACGGCTATTCTTCTCATTCTTCAGCCACCTCCTCGGACGGTTTGCAGAAAATAGAGACATTGATCTTGCCGTAGCGGTAGGTCTTTCTGAGAACCAATCCCTCGGGAGCCGCAGGCTCATCAGCTTCACATTCATACTCACATATTATAAGACCTCCGTCGCGGAGCTTTTTAGCCGCAAAGGGGAGTATATTTGCTATGTGGCTGTGTCTGTATGGCGGATCGAGGATTATTACATCAAAGGTCTGAGCGGTAAGCTTTATATAATCGTAGCTGTCGCGGTTGATGACCTCTGACTGCCGTTCAAAGCCTGTATTGCGCAGATTTTCATTTACGCATCTGATAGAGCGGAGTGAGCTGTCGATAAATACAGCGTGGTTAGCTCCGCGGCTGAGTGCTTCGATACCCATCTGACCGCTTCCTGCGAAGAGATCGAGTACACGCGCACCTTCCAGCTCAAACTGAACGGCGGAAAAAATACCTTCCTTGACCTTGTCGGCAGTAGGTCTTACGTCAAGACCTTCGGGCGCAACAAGTTTACGGCCTCTTGCAATGCCTGTGATAACTCTCATGTTTTAGTGCTCCGAAGCCGCAGCGGTAAAACTGCGGTTTCCGCATTTACGGCATACGGATACCGAATTATATATACATCTTATTATATATTATTTTTTTCATCTTGTCTATATTATTTTTTCAAAATAGGCGATTTTGACTAAAAAACGTTGCTTTCATTTGTTTATCATATACACATTTGAGTGGTTAGTGATTAGTGAATAGAGCTTAGTTATAAGGGGATTGCGGGCGGTAAGGAAGCGTGGGCGGATAATACCGCTCTACTATGCACTATGCACTATGCACTAAATACTAACCGCTAAAAAATTTGTTTCACAAATTTTTGGCAGGGGTATTGACAAGTGTGTATATAAATGATATAATGTGTATAACGTATATATACAATATTGAGGTGGACTATGGATATTATTATCAGCAATTCATCGGGTGAGCCCATATATCAGCAGATCTCCGACCAGATAAAGGGACTTATCCTTAACGGTACACTGAAAGCAGGGGACGCTCTGCCTTCTATGCGTACACTTGCACAGCAGCTCCGCATAAGCGTTATCACTACAAAACGTGCTTATGAGGATTTGGAACGTGACGGCTTCATAGAGTCGTACACAGGTAAGGGCAGCTTCGTCAAGGGACAGAATACAGAGCTTCTGCGCGAGGAGTATCTCCGCCAGACAGAAGCCCTGCTCACACAGGTCTGCGATAAGGCAAGACAGTGTGATATCGGTCTTGACGAACTGAAAGAAATGCTCGAACTAATTTACGGAGGGGCAGAAAATGAATGATTATGAAAATGCTATTGAGATCAAGGGGCTTACAAAGAGATATGACGGATTTACTCTCGACAATGTGAGCTTCACTGTGCCTAAGGGCAGTATCATGGGATTTATCGGACAGAACGGCGCAGGCAAGACTACTACTATAAATGCGCTGCTCAATATAGTTAAAAAGGACGAGGGTGAGATACGACTTCTCGGTTGTGACAGCGTAAATGAAGAATATGAGGCTAAAAAGCAGATAGCTGCGGTGTTTGACGAGCTGCCCTTCGATGACAGAATGAACGCATTAGTTCTGGACAAGGTGCTCCGCGAGATATTCGAGGAGTGGAGCACAGATACGTTTTTCGGCTATCTTGACCGTTTTGCGCTGCCAAGAAAGAAGAAGTTCGGCAAGTTCTCAAAAGGTATGAAAATGAAGCTTCAAATAGCTTCCGCACTTTCTCACAATGCAAAGCTTCTCATCATGGACGAGGCTACCACAGGTCTTGACCCTGTTGTAAGAAACGAGATACTCGACATATTCCTTGAATACCTGCAGAACGAGGAACACTCTATACTCATGTCCTCACATATCACTTCCGACCTTGACAAAATAGCCGACAGTGTTACCTTTATCGACAAGGGTAAATTGCTCATAAGCGGCTATAAGGACGATATCCTCGAAAGTCACGGCATACTCAAATGCACTAAGGCTGACTATAAGGACATCGCTCCAGAGGATATCGTAAGTGCGAGGGTGTCCGATTTCGGTGCAGAGGTAATGGTTTCCGACAAGGCTACCTGCAGCCGTAAATACTCTGGCGCGGTCATAGATCCTGCTACTCTTGAAGATATCATGCTTTACTATGTCAACCGCGGCAAAAAGGAGTGGAGATAAATGAAAGGTCTTATTTACCGTGATTTTTACCTCATGAGAAAAGCACTTGTTCTTACTATAGCTGTTTTTCTGGGATTTTTGTTTGCGTTAGCTCTTGTATTTATAAGCACCTATGCAGGCAATCTTGCAAAAGACGAAGAAAATGCGCAGATGCTTGAGACATTTTATCCGCAGGCTTACTTGTATACGGGATTAATGGCTTTTCTGGGATTATCAGCCGCACAGAACGATGTAGTATACAAGGATTATCAGTCTCGCTGGCAGCTTTATTCCTATACGCTGCCCATAGATGAAAAGAAAGTGGCAGCTTCAAAACTCATAGTTCGTATACTGCTGCTTGTTATGGGTTTTGTGCTTGCATTTTTTGGAGAAGTGGTACTCGGTGTTGCTGCCAAAAAGGGAGTGAGCATGGAGCACATCAAAAATCTTGCTGCTATGGCTGCCATAGTATCTGTTTCGTTTCTCACTCTGCCGCTGGCACTGAGGAGCATGACCGTTGGCAAGTCGGTAATGTCGGTTATGACAGTTTTGTTTATTCCTATGGCAGCAGCCATATACGGCGGCGTGAAGTTCATAATATACTGCATAAAAGAGGCTCAGACGCGATATCCCGATCTTCAAGATGAAGAGGCTCTAATGCAGATCATTAAGCCGTATGGAGTGAAGATCATGGATATAGCGAAGATATCCGCACCGTTTCTAATTGTCGGCAGCCTTGTGCTGTGCTATTTCTGGACAGTTAAGGAACTAAAAAGGAGGCGTTACTGATGACGGGACTTCTTTATAAGGAATTCAGGCTCAACGCCCGAAAGCTTATTTTCAGCATTATAGGTACTATGGTATATCCTGTTGTGATAATCATTGTTACCAAGTTGTCGGAGATCGAAGCAGAGAAAACGTTCAATGATGCTCAGCAGGAGCAGATGCTGATGAATATTATGGGATTGCTGTGGCTTACGAGCTGTTTCATGGCATTCATGTTTTTTGCCGCATTTCAGAACACTCTTATCATCGAAGATGAGCGGAAAAAGTGGGCTTATTATATCACCTCTACACCTACGGGCGTAAATGGTTTTATCGGCGTAAAGTACCTTATGGTAATGATTACGGGAATGTTTGTAGTTACGATAATGACTATAATGCAGGCTATCCAGAATGACATGGATAGCCTGACCATAGATGCCACAGCCGTTACTATAATGGGATTTTTCATGCAGCTGCTTTTCCGAGCCATAGAGTATCCGCTGGTATTCCGTTTTGGTACAAAGGTGGGGAATATGGTCAAGTCGTGTATCGTTGTACTTTTATGTATAGTGCTGTTTGTATATTTTCTGTTCGGTGATACTTCCATGTTTGCGAATTTGGAGACATTCTGGGACAGATTTTTCAATTTTGTCCATGATCCCGAACAAATGAAAAAGGTATATCTCTGGATAGGCATAATAGCTGTGGTTGTAATGCCGCTGTACTACCTGTCCTACAGACTTTCCGTGAAGTGGTATCTGAAAGGAGTTGAGAATTATGCAAAATAAGAAGAAAACTCTGCTCCGTATCGCTTTATATTTAGTTCTTGCATATCTGCCTGTATACATTCTCGGCTTTGTCTTTTCGGACAAAAAGGGCGGACTTACAAGTGCAGTGGCAGGCATTACGCTTATGCTTTTTCCTGCCGTAGCTGTGGTCATCACAAGAATTGTAACAAAAGAGGGCTTCCGTGACGCATTTCTCGGCTTCGGCAAAAGAAAAAGCGGAAAGTATTACGGAGCAGCTGTGATATATCCCGTAGTTCTTCCGTTTATCAGTGCTTTGATACTTCATCTGTTCATAGTGAAGAACGGCAGCATATGGGACAGCGGATTTTTCGCCGACAGCACAATGACCGCAGCAAATCTGCTGATAGCATTTGCATCAGGTGTTGCAATGGCTTTACACGGTCTCGGCGAGGAGCTGGGCTGGAGAGCCTATCTTACGCCAAAGCTTGAGGAGCTCATGCCCACATCTGCGGCTGTGGTAGTCACGGGTATCATATGGGCACTTTGGCACGGACCGCTCCTTGCTTACGGCTACGACTTCGGCAGGGATTACGATTTCTTCCCTTACGGCGGATTTATGGCAATGACAGTGATGTGCATATTCATATCGGCTTTCTACACATGGCTGACCAAGCGTACGAACTCCGTATATCCTGCGGCACTTTCCCACATGATACTTGATATGTTTCTGACTTCCGTATTCAGTATGTTTACCGTAAATGCTGATGATAAAAAGTTCGAGTACAGGACAAATGAGTTCTGGATGCTGATAATATCGGTATTTCCGATGATAATCATATGCGGTATCATCTGCATGGTGCTGATATGCAGAAAGAAAAAAGCGTGATATAAAATCAATAATAATATAGAAGTATAGCCCCGATGCACTTGAGTTGCTTTGGGGCTAATTTTCGTTTAAAATACGGTTCGCAAAATAACTTGCTGAGCGTATGAACGGGATTCCAAAGGGACTGTGTTCCTTTGGCAGAGTGACTCCCCATAAAATGGGGAGATGTCGCAACGCGACAGAGGGGACGTACCGGTTAGGTCAGAGACAGCGTCTCTGGTCGCTGTTCCAAGTTTTTAGAGAACAGCGAAATAATACGAAGGCGCCTCGCAAAGGGTGAATTCAAAAACAGTCCAGTGGACTGTTTTTGAAGAGGGTGACTCCCTGCTGTGCAGGGAGATGTCCGTAGGACAGAGGGTGCCGGACCCGATTAGGGTCGCCTTGCAAGAGAAGGCGTTCCTTACAATCTCTCCCAAAAACTTTTATATAAGCATATATCGTATGTCCTAAACTGCTTTCGGGCTTTTTTATGCAAATAAATGTCACGTTTTTGCGCTGCTGTTCGTTTGTATATGGTGGAGGAGGTGATACATTTTGCACGAAAATGTCAGCATTCTGCAAAAAATTGCATGAAATGACTTGCAATTGCTTTCATAAACTGCTATTATATATAAGCATTGTATTTTTGAAAGGATAGTTGAAATGGAGAAATTCATAAAGTGGTGTGTTTCCATATTGCCGAAGCCGCTCCAGAATATATATTATAAATATGAAGAGAAATGGCTTTATCTTGTTTTCGGAGGACTTACAACAGTCGTATCCATAGTTACAAAGCTGCTGCTTTTCAAGTTCGTTCCCGGTGAACCAAAGTGGGAGAGCACGGCAGGCGTTGTATTCTCGTGGATATGTGCGGTGACTTTTGCGTTCTTCACCAACAAGAAGTATGTTTTCAAGAACGAGACAAAAACATCAAAGGAATTCTGGAAGGTATTCGCTTCGTTTTATGGTGCGAGACTTGCCACACTGGGAATGGAAGAGGTCATATTCCTTGTATGCTGTGACTGGCTCGGCATGAGCAAGACACTTATCACATTCCTCAGTCAGATACTGATATTTATTGCAAACTATATACTCAGCAAGGTCTTTGTTTTCAAGAACAAGGACAATACTGCTTCGGAGAGTGCGCATGAGTGATACATTAAAAATAGGCAATGTCGAGATAGCGCGCACAGCTGCACTTGCACCTATGGCAGGCGTAGCCGACCGTGCGTACAGGCTTATGTGCAAGAAATACGGAGCAGCTTATGTGGTCAGCGAAATGGTGTCCGCAAAGGGCATATGCTACAGCGACCGCAAAACAGCAGAGCTGTGTACCGTTACGGACGAGGAGCGTCCTATGGCGATACAGCTCTTCGGCAGCGAGCCTGAGTTCATGGCTGAGGCTGTAAAGATAGTCCTTGATTATAACCCCGATATCATAGATATCAATATGGGCTGTCCTGTCCCTAAGGTAGTCGGCACAGGTGCAGGTTCTGCACTTATGAAGGATATAAAGCTGGCTGCGGCAGTTACAGAGGCTGCCGTAAAAGCGGCAGGAGATACTCCCGTAACGGTAAAGATACGCAGCGGCTGGAGCAATGACAGCATAAATGCTACCTATCTGGCGTGGGCACTGGAAGCAGTGGGAGCTGCGGCGATAACCGTTCACGGACGTACAAGAGATATGTATTACAGCGGAAGCTCTGACAACAGCGTTATCAAGGCTGTCAAAAGCGCAGTGAGCATACCCGTTATAGGCAACGGAGATGTAACTGACTTTAAAACGTGCAGGGAGATGTATGAGCAGACGGGCTGCGACCTCGTTATGATAGGACGGGGAAGCTATGGCAATCCGTTTTTGTTTCGAGAGATAGAAGCGGGAATGAAAGGGACAGCTTACACTCCTCCCACACTTGAAGAAAAAATGCAGGTAATGCTCGAACATATACGTCTGATACTGGAACTCAGCGAAAAATGTGAAGAGCTTGCAATGCACGAAGCACGCAAACACGCGGCATGGTATATGAACGGATATTATGGATCTGCAAAATTCCGCGGACGCTGTTATCAGCTTTCATCTTATGCGGAAGCCGAAGCATTGGCGGAAGAGTTTATTGAATTGCAGAGATCACGTGAAATTAACATAATGTAATTTTTTGTATACGTAGTGGACAAAAAACGATTTTATTGACGAATCTTACAAATTTTTACAAAAAACTTTGTATGAATGAACAAATATCGGTCAAAAATAAAGTAGTGCCTTAGGATTTGCCGAAAATACGTTGTTCCAAGCTGCAATTTAATCTTTTTGTCAATAAAACCCCTGGTAAATTCATTTAAGTTTGATACAATTTGTAATTGCCAAATGAAAAATAATGTGATATAATAAGTGAGAAAACAGTATTTGTCTTTATGACATTTGCTGTTTTATAAAGGAGAACCTTATGAAATTAAGAAAAGGACGTGCTGTTGGTGCAGCTGCTTTCCTTGCGGCTATCATAGTCGGCGGAGTAAGCTGCGGTGTTGTCGGAAAGTCAAATCCCGAGGCAACAACTTCTGCGGCGGTAACAACTACTGATGTACCTGCAGAGACAACAGAAGAGCCTACTACCGAAGTACCTGATAAGGTCGTTCATGTCATAGCGGCAGGCGATAATCTCATACATCATTCTGTTAATGTGAATGCGCAAAATCTCGCAGGCGGCAACGGATACGATTTCAAGCCCATGTATTCCGAAGTAAAATATCTTATCGAGGGTGCTGATCTGGCTATACTTAATCAGGAAACTGTTATATCGGAAAGCAATGAGGTGCGAGGCGCAGAGGGCGGAGTGCTTTTGTTCAACTCGCCGCCTGAGGTCGCAGATGCTGTGATAGATCTGGGCTTCGACGTTATTACTATGGCAAACAACCACCTGCTCGATATGGGCACTGACGGACTTGAAGAGTCTATAAACTTCTGGAATAAGAAGGCTAAGGAAAACAACCTTACAGTTCTCGGTGCTTATTTAAATGAGGAGGACGCAAATAATATCAGAGTCCGCGAGGTAAACGGCGTAAAGATCGCTTTTCTTGCGTATGCGCACCATATCAACGGCTTTGATGATCTGCTTAATGATGTTCCGCTCAGAGTTGTCAAGAACGAAGAGGAGGACGTTATCGAACGCCAGATAAAGGAAGCAAAACAAAAGGCAGATGTTGTCATTGTTTCTGCTCACTGGGGCGAAGATGATACCACCGTCGTTACTGAGGACAGAATAGAGCTTGCAAACAAAATGGTAGACTGGGGTGCTGATGTGATACTCGGCTGCCACACACATACCGCAGAAACTATGGAATGGATAGAGCGCGACGACGGTACACGAGGATTTGTTTATTACTCAATGGGTAATTTCATCTGTGCTCAGACCGACAACTTCAATGTTGTAGGCGAGCTTCCCGATTTTGATATCGTTGTTGACGGTGAGACCAATGAAGTCTCGCTTGAAAACGTCGGCTGTATACCGACTATAGTCCACTACGAGGACGGATTTTCAAATATGAAAGTCTATCCCTACAGCAAGTATTCGGAAGAGCTTGCAGAGCGTCACGGACTTCCGTATGCGATACCTCAGGGTACTTATACAGAGTTCGGCTGGGACGTTATAAACCGCATAATCGAGGAGCAAATTCCTGCTGAATTCCGCAAACTCGATAAATAATTTGATAAATTCATTTCTTGTTCAAAAAACAGCTTTAACGGTGGTTTTTTGAGAAAAATATCATTGTGCAAACCGTGCAAAAATCAGATTTGCTGTTTAGGTAAAACACCAAAAACAGTATGAACCTATTTACTTTTTTTTAGACCTGATATATAATGAAATCATGAATAAATATAGTTATGGGATTAGAATCTCATCACGGCAGTGTGATGCGTCTTACGACAAAACCGCTGCTTGCAGAGCAATGATCTCAGTCAGGGGCTGACAGCTGAGGAAATCTTCGGCGAGCGTGTACATACGTCTCAGTGAAAAAAGAAAATTCCTCGTCTGTGCGAGTTCGTGTGACTGGCAGCGGCTCAGAGCCGACCGCTTTGCACTCAGGTCTCATTCGTATATCGGTGAAACGGTTTTGCAGAGAGGCGGAACGATGTATCCGCTGCATTCAAGACAAGATATAATTAAAGGGGCACCCCGTTCCTTTGTTATATAACATTTTCGAAGAAGGAGGAAAAAATAATGAAGACAAAAAAGGTAGTCGTCGGAGCTATCGCTGCTACGATGCTTTCACTTTCAGTCTGCTCACTTGCACCTGTTGCAGCTGCCGGCGAAACAGTGCAGATATCCGTTGGCAAAACAAGCGCAGAGGTGGGTAGCAAATTCTCAGTGGACGTATCTTTAGCTGATATCCCATCGTCCGGCATTCAGGCACTCGATTTTGCTATTACTTATGATAGCAGCGCTCTCACAATTGATTCCGTAGAAGCAGGAGCTCTTATTAATAAGGGCGTAGATAAGGCTGATCTCTCAGCTTCACTTTCACCATGCTTTGAAAGTTCAATCAATAAGACAGAGGGTTATGTGAGCCTGATCTGGTCAACTGCTACTGATGATGCTTCTTATTGGCTCAAGGGTAACGGTGTATATTGTACTATCAACGGTACTGTTGCAAGCGGTGCTAAGAATGGTACATATGACCTCAAGATCACCCCAATTGAACGTGAGACATTCTACGGTTCAAAGAAGTCCAATGCTACTATCGGCTGCGGATATGAGTCAAACGGCAAGCCCGTAAAGCTTGACGTCAAGACATCAGATGGTTCTGTTACAGTTGGTAAGATTGAAACAACTACAACAACCATTGTAACACAGGGCCCAACCGCTACAAAGCGCGGAGACGCAAACTGTGACGGTGAAGTTGATATGTCGGATATCGTTCTCATTATGCAGAGCCTTGCTAATCCAAATAAGTATGGCGTAAATGGTAGTGATGAACACCACATCACAGCAGTAGGCGAAGCTAATGCTGACGTAGATTCAAGCTCTAAGGGCGTTACTAACGGTGACGCTGCTAAGATTCAGAAGTGGCTCCTCAAGAGCATCTCTGAACTTTGATCCGAGATTATCTGATTTGTCCCCCTTACAAAGGAATAAAAACCCAATTTATGTTTTATTAATAGGCTTAAAAACCTAGAGAAAGGAATTATTACAAATGAAAAAGTTACTTTCTGCAATCACAGCTGCAGCTATGGTTGCATCAATGGTATCTGTGGTTACTCCAGTAGCTGTAAGTGCCGCAGACACTACTAAGGGATTTTCTATTAAAACATATGATCCTCAGAATCCTTCTGCTGCTTCAGGAAAGAATACAATCACAATCGATAAGAAAGATATCGGTGCTGATGGTTATGTAATTCCTACAGCTGTTTACTATTCAGAAGGTACTGTTAATACAACAGATTCACTCCTTGTTTCTCTCACAACAGATTCTAAGGACATCTCTTTCAAGTACTATGATCCAGGCCTTGATTCTTATTTCGATGAAGCTAAGACATACACACTTGGCGGCGTTGAATTCAAGACAGACCGTTACATCTCATGGGCTGGCTTCTGCAAGAGCGCAAGATCAGGTTACAAGCCTGCTGGTGAGTACGTATTCGGTCTTGACTCATCACAGTCAGCAGCTAAGACAGACAATTACTTCCTCGGCTGCTCATGGATGAACAAGGGCGTTGATTATGCATGGGCTGGTGAAACATCAGATGCTTACCCATTCTATGTATTTGAGACAAAGCTTTCATCTAACATCAAGGCTGGTACTTACAAGGTTACATACTGTGACTATAACACAGATGCTTCAGGCGTAAACGACAACCCATGCCCAATGGTTGAAGGCGACGGTTCAAGATATACTCTCAGGGCTCAGAACGGCGACAAGCAGCTCAAGACTGAAGAGTTCACAATCGTTGTTAAAGATGATACTACAACTGAACCAACTACAACAACAACACAGGCTCCTGTAGTTACACAGGCTCCTGTAACACAGTCAACTACTGTAGTTACACAGGCTCCTGTTTCAAACGGCGACGTTAACTTCAAGTTCGTTGACGATAAGGGCAACAGCACTGTAAAGGTTGAGTCAGGTAAGTCTGCATCAATTCCTGTAGATGTAAACATCGAAGCTGGTACAAATCCAATCTCAGCTCTCGACGTTCAGTTCAAGGTTTCAAGCGGCATCAAGATCTCTGAGATCCTTGACAGCGCTAACGCATTCTCAGGCAAGACAGTTTCTACAAACCTTGCTGAGCTCCGTGCTAACTACGCTACACTTAAGGGTGATACACCTCTTACAGCTGATAACGGTAAGTCAGCATTCATGCTCACAGTAGACGTTCCTGCTGGTACACCTGATGGTACATACACAGTTGACTTTGCACAGTGCAAGATCTTCAAGGACAATACAAAGTTCAACTACACAACAGGCGTAACACCTCTTACAATCGTTGTTGGTGATCCAACACCTGTTGTAACACCTGTTGTAACAACTCCTACAACAACAGCTGCTCCTACAGTAACAACAGTTGCTAATCCAAACGCACCTGTTAAGTTTGCTTTTGTTGATACAGACGGAAAGAGCTCAATCAATCTCAAGAAGGGCGAATCCAAGTCAATCGAACTCGATGTAAACATCGAAGCTGGCACAAATCCAATCTCAGCTCTCGACGTTCAGTTCAAGCTTTCAGATGGCCTTAAGGTTTCTGAGATCCTTGACAGCGCAAACGCATTCTCAGGCAAGACAGTTTCTACAAACCTTGCTGAGCTCCGCGCTAACTACGCTACACTTAAGGGTGACACACCTCTTACAGCTGATAACGGTAAGTCAGCATTCATGCTCACAGTTGATGTTCCTGCAACATTAGCTGAGGGTACATACACAGTTGATTTTGCTCAGTGCAAGATCTTCAAGGACAATACAAAGTTCAATTATGAGACAGGCGTAACACCTTACACAATCACAATTGGTGATCCAACACCTGTTGTAACACCTGTTGTAACAACACCTGAAGTAACAACTTCTGCTACAACAACAAAGACTACATCAGTAGTTACTCAGCCTACAGTTGGCGACGTAAACTTCAAGTTCGTTGACGATAAGGGCAGCAGCACAGTTAACGTTAAGGACGTAAGCAAGGATGTTGAGATCCCTGTTGACGTAAACATCGAAGCTGGCACAAATCCGATCTCAGCTCTCGACGTTCAGTTCAAGGTTTCAAGCGGCATCAAGATCTCTGAGATCCTTGACAGCGCAAACGCATTCTCAGGCAAGACAGTTTCTACAAACCTTGCTGAGCTCCGCGCTAACTACGCTACACTTAAGGGCGACACACCTCTTACAGCAGACAACGGCAAGTCAGCATTCATGCTCACAGTAGTTGTTCCTGCTGGTACACCAAATGGTACATACACAGTTGACTTTGCACAGTGCAAGATCTTCAAGGACAATACAAAGTTCAACTACACAACAGGCGTAACTCCTCTTACAATCACTGTTGGTGAGGGTACAACAACAACAACTAAGGAAACTGTTACAACAACATCAACTTCTAAGACAACAACTGTTACAGAGACAACTCCTGGTACAACAACAACAGTTGTTACACCTTCTACAGGCAAGCTCGACGTAACTATGTGGGGCGATACAAACTGTGACGGTACAGTTAACGTAGCTGATATAGTTGTTCTTAACAGACTCCTTAACGATCCTTCATACATCGTTAAGAACCCAACAACAAAGGCTAACGTAACAGCTCAGGGTAAGGTTAACGCAGACGTAGTTGCTCCACAGAGCAAGGACGGCAAGGGCATCGATCCTTCAACAGTTAAGCTTACAGCTGCTGATTCAGAAGCTATAGCAATGTACATCCTCGAAAAGGGTTCAATTCCTACAGACTGATCCCTTAAACCCACTAAGTTAATAGAGCGATAATGCTCGGAAAGGAAATGCACTGATGAAAAAACTGCTTTCAGCAGTTACATCCGCTGCCATGACTGTATCAGTCATGGCAAGTGCATTTGCTTCGTTACCAGTTAGTGCTGCGGGCAGTTTATCTGTTTCGCAGCCTAACTTTAGTATGGGCGAAGTATTGGATGTTTCTGCTAATAAAACCGCTTCTGACGGTTCAGTTGAATGGCTGATCCCGACAGTAACTGCAGCACCAGGTCAGACGGTAACAATACCCGTTGTGGCAAAGAATTCCTCACTTGCGGTTGCAGGCGCACAGTTCAACGTTGATGCTGCATCACCTCTTAAATACAAGTCCGTAACAGGCGGAGATGCTTATGCATCAAATATCGGCGACAATGGTAAGGGAACAAAGTTCCTCTTCGATGACAGCAATGGAATCGAGAAGGTTGCTGCTGAAGGTGCAACAGTATTTACTCTTGCATATACAATCCCTGAGGATTGTGAAGAGGGCACATATGCTATCAAGTGGGCTAACGGAAACGTTAGTGATACTGATGGTTATGATATCACAAGCAAAGTTAAATTTACAGACGGTGCTGTAAAGGTAGTTAAGGATACAGGCGACGGAAAGATCGACTGGGTACTTGACACTGTTACCGGTTATCCCGGAGAGACAGTAACTGTCAAAGCATACGTTAAAAACAAGGACAATGCATCCGTTGCTGTAGCTGGCGCACAGTACAAGATCGACGTTGACGCTGAGTCAAAGATCAAGTATAAGTCGTTTACTACAGGCGGAGCATATGTTAAGGAAATCAGCACAAACGAGAGCAAGACATCATTCTTGTTCGGCAACACAGCAGGTGCTGGTATAGTTGCAGGCGATAATGCAACTATCATGACTCTCACTTACACAATTCCTGAGGACTGCAAGCCGGGCGAATACCCTGTTACATGGTCCAAGCAGTTTGTAAGTGATACAGACGGATTTGACCTCACTTCAAGAGTAAACTTTGTTGACGGTCTCATCAAGGTTACAAGTGATGTTCCTTCAAACGGTCAGGTATCATGGGTACTCGACAATGTTAAGGGCGAGGCTGGAAAGTCTGTAACAGTCAAGGCTGTAGTCAACGATCCTAAGAGCAGCGCACTCGCAGTTGCAGGTGCTCAGTTCAAGGTAAAGACTGACTCTACATTCACAAACTCAAGCTTTGAAGCTGGTAAGGCTTATCCTTCTGATATGTCAAATAATGACAAGACAGGCAAGTTCATGTTCAGAACAAGCACAGGTAAGGCTGTATCAGCAGCAAACGGTTCAACTATCCTTGCTATCACATACGATATCCCTGCAGGTACACCAGATGGCGTATACCCTGTTTCATGGTCTGAAATGTTCGTAAGTGATGCTGACGGTTACGATCTTACAAACAACGTAATCTTCAAGGACGGTTCTATCACTATAGGTGATGCTAATACTGACGGTTCAGTATCATGGGTAATTCCTAATGTTACCGGTGAGAAGGGCAAGGACGTTACTCTGAATGTTAAGGTTCAGGGCAAGGGTGATCTTCCTGTAGCAGGTGCTCAGTTCGAGATCGCTGGTACAACTCCTCCAACTTACCAGTCAGCAGTAGGTAAGCCTTATGGTGAGGATCTCAGAACAAACGACAAGCAGAAGTTCACATTCTACACTGCAAGTGGAAACGGCAAGACAGCTAAGGCTGGCGATGACCTCTTCACACTTACATTCCACGTTCCTGAGGATTGTCCTGACGGCGTTTACCCTGTAACATGGGCTAAGCAGTTCGTAAGCGACAAGGACGGATTTGATATCACTAAGAACGTTAAGTTCGTTGACGGTGCTATCTACATCAACAAGGAAATCCCTGTTGAACCAACAACTACAACAGTACAGTCAACAACAGTAACAACTACAACAACTACAGTTGTTCCAACTCCTGAGGGCGGTATTGCATGGCAGATCGGTTCAACTCAGGCTGAACCTGGCCAGACAGTAACACTTGATATTACTGTTATCGATCCTTCAGGTTCTAAGCTCGGCGTTGGTGGTGCACAGTTCATCATCGAAAACGCAAACGGCGTAAACTATAAGTCAGTAAACGAGAATTCCGCTGCTTATGGTGATTCAAAAATCTCATCAAACGATGATGTCCAGAAGTTCTTGTTTGCAAGCGCAACTGGCAAGAATATCGTTGCTGCTAATAACTCAAAGGTAGCAACTCTTACTTTCACAGTTCCTGCTGATACAAAGCCAGGCAAATATGCTGTAAACTTTGCAGACGGAACTCTTAAGGTATTTGATGAAGACGGTTATGATCTTTCTAAGCTTGTAGAAGGACGCAACGGTTATATCGAAGTTGTTGATCACATTACAACAACATTAGCTCCTAACCCGTCAACACAGTCAACTACAAGCACATCAACAACAGCTGCACCTGGTGAGTCAACAACAGCAACACCAGGCGGTTCAACAACAGCAACACCAGGCGGTTCAACAACTGCTACACCTGGCGGTTCAACAACAGCAACACCAGGCGGTTCAACAACAGCTACACCAGGCGGCTCAACAACTGCTACACCTGGCGGTTCAACAACTGCTACACCTGGCGGTTCAACAACTGCTACACCTGGCGGTTCAACAACAGCAACACCAGGCGGTTCAACAACTGCTACACCAGGCGGCTCAACAACTGCTACACCTGGCGGTTCAACAACAGCAACACCAGGCGGCTCAACAACAGCAACACCTGGCGGCTCAACAACAGCAACACCAGGCGGTTCAACAACAGCAACACCTGGCGGTTCAACAACAGCTACACCTGGCGGCTCAACAACAGCTACACCTGGCGGCTCAACAACAGCAACACCAGGCGGTTCAACAACAGCAACACCTGGCGGTTCAACAACAGCTACACCTGGTTCAACAACAACTATAGAAGGTACAAATCCACCTACAACAAGTACAGGCTTTACTGGTCCTGAACTTACTGATCCGATTACAACAACCGTAACTACAACAGCTCCATATGAAGTTCCTAAGGGATCTATCGCATGGGTAGTTGAAGGCGGAAAGGCATACCCTGGCGAAGAAGTAACTGTAAGAGTTATTGTAAACGACCAGAAGGGTGTAAACCTTGGTATCGGCGGTGCTCAGTTCAAGATGGACGCTGACGGTAAGGTACAGCTCGTTAAGGCTGGCGATAAGTCATCTTACGGTGCTGATATCAAGATGACAGACGGCACTGCTAAGTTCTTATTCACAACAGGTACAGGCAAGGCACACGTAGCTGCTGACGGTTCAGTAGTTATCGAGCTTACATATAAGATCGATGCTGATGCTACACCTGGTTCAAAGATCCCTGTATCTATCAAGGACCTCTTTGTAAGCGATGAAGACGGATTTGATATCTCAGATCACGTTCTTACAATCCCAGGTAATATCGAAGTTCTTACACCATCTGTAACGACACCTGACGTTTCAACAACACCTGTTGAAACAACAACAGTAGATGTTTCAACACCTGTTGAGACAACAACAGTTGCTGATACATCAGTAACACCTGGTGTATCTACAACAGCAACACCTGGCGAGTCAACAACAGCAACACCTGGCGTATCTACAACAGCTGCACCTGGTGAGTCAACAACAGCAACACCTGGCGTATCTACAACAGCTGCACCTGGTGAGTCAACAACAGCAACACCTGGCGTATCTACAACAGCTACACCTGGTGAATCAACAACAGCAACACCTGGCGTATCTACAACAGCTACACCTGGCGGTTCAACAACAGCAACACCTGGCGTATCTACAACAGCTACACCTGGCGGTTCAACAACAGCTACACCTGGCGTATCTACAACAGCTACACCTGGCGGTTCAACAACAGCTACACCTGGTGAAACAACAACAACTGTTGATTCAACAACAACAGTTGTTAATACAAGTCATTTGGGTGAGGATGTATCATCTACAACTAACCCGACATCAGGTGGCGGTATTGAGGTTTCTAACACAACTTCAACCACATCTACAACTTCAGTAACATCAACAGGTTATAAGAGCTCATATGCTACTATCAAGACTCAGGTAGGTTACTACTTCAGCCATGATAACGGTGTTCGTGCAGACGGACAGAAGGGCGGATTCAACAAGGATCAGGTAGTTAAGCTCGAGATCATTGATGTATACGAAGGCGGTTACGAAGTACCAAGAGCTGAGATCAACTATGATCTTGTAAACTTCAATGGTGCTACACCTGAGAGCGAGTATAACGCTCGTACACACGTTCCGAAGCAGACAACTATAGATGACTTCAAGTACGATGTACCTGTTTACTATGGTGATATGCAGCTCGTTGACAAGGACGGCAAGCCACTTACAGTGACTGCTTACATCGGCGTTAAGGGCGATGCAACACTTGATAACATGGTAGATTCAGTTGACGCATCTGCTGTTCTCCGTTACTACGCAAGCATTTCTTCTAATGGCAGAGATGTATATGACGTAAAACTCCAGAGCACAGTTGCAGGCTTAAAGGTTGAGTCACCTACAGATGAGCTCGACGAACTCGCTGCATTCCTCGCAGATGTAAATACAAATGAGTGGAGCGCAGACAACTGGCAGACAAAGAAGAACGGAAAGCTTATAAGCGATTCTAATTCTTACTCTACCAACATGAGAAGAATCGACTCTAACGATGCTTCTAAGATCCTTGCATACTATGCAAGAAGGTCATCATCTGACTACAATGATGTATCAAATTACGATATCTGGAACGAGGTTCTCGGAACAGCAAGATTTGGTGCATAAAAGTTATAAAAAGCACGCCGAAAGGCGTGCTTTTTTTACATAAATAACCGCTTGAAAAAACGTGAAAAAGATGATATAATTAACCCGAAAAAGCTTAATTTTCAGCGAAATACCGAAAAAATAATACAGAAAGTTCAAAAAAGCAAAAATATTACTGTTCATATAGGCTCATATTGTGAAATAAGTACAAAAAACAGGAGCATTAATCGTCAATAATTTTTGAAAAAAATACACTGTTCTGCTTGACTTATTGGACTTTGTGTGATAAAATGTAGATATGAATTTCTGGGGGAAGTATAGGCATACGCAGATAGTTGCCCCGAAATTAAGCCTGATGCGGAGAGCAACTTGAACAAAAGAAACGCTTAAAGCAAAAGGGGAATAAACATGTTAGAGAGGTATAGGACAATGAAGAATTCATTATTCAAGAGAGCCCTCGCTGCAGTTGCAGCTGCACCAATCGCTCTCACACAGTGTTTAACTTACGCAAACGCTGCAGAAACAAATGACGCTGTTCAGGCTACAGCAACTACTCAGACAGCAGATGTTAATAAAAAGATCACTCTTGATCAACTTCTTTACATCCCTGCAAGTGAGAATAAGTGTGAGTTTGTATCAGAATGGAATCAGACATTATATGCAAAGCTCATAACTGCTGAAACAAAGTCAGGTAATTTTGATGTTACTACAATTGCAAAGAAGGCAATTGAAAAAGCTGGTCAGTATAAGGATCTTGTTGAATACGGTTTCAACGAACTTATCATTCCTAACGGTGTGACATATAAGATTTCCGGAAACGGTGATGTTGTGATCTCAGGTAAGATCTCAAATCCTGATTTCAACCGTAATCTTAGCTTAACATCAGGTAATGCACTTGCAGTCCAGGCTGAAAATTATAACGCACCAAATCTTACAAAGATCGATTTCTCAGATATCGATGTAAGCGGTGTGTTCACACTCAAGATAGAGACATCTAAGCTCGCTGCAGGTACAGAAGTTCCTGTAAAGTTTGAGTATAAGACTGCTGATAAGACATACGCAGCAGGCGAACTTTTTGACCTTGCTCTTGATACAATGGCAAAGGTAAAGGCTAAGGGCGATGCAGCAATTGACAAGGAGATTCCTGCTCAGTTTGCTGATCAGGCTAAGGCTGATTACGCTGCTAAGATCAAGCTTGTTACTGACAAGATCGAAAAGGCTAAGAAAAAGTATACTGATGCTATAACAGCTAAGAAAGGTCCAAGCAATTATAACAACGTTTCTGAAATAATTGCTAAGGCAAATAATTGGCTCAAGGAGCACAATTATGACAAAAAGGTTACAATCCCTGAATCAGGCGCAGAGATCGCTAAGAACGATGTAGTTCTTAGCATCTATGCAGAACTTCTCAAGAGCATCTCACCTGAGGGCAATATCGATATCACAGCTGAGGATCTCGGAAAGTTTGCTGACAGTGTAAAAGATATCAAGGGTACACTTGTAAATGCAGTAGCTAACGGCGAAGCAATATTCGATGACGCTGAGCAGGACGAAGTTAAGAAATGGGTTGAGAACCAGGGATATGCTTTCGTTAAATCATACAAGAAGATCACAGCTAAGGTTGATTTCAGCACATTAAACACAGTTAACGCAGGTTTAGTTGATGTTCAGATCGAGAGAGTAATCGAAACTGCCACAACAACTACAGCAGTTACTACAACATCTACTGAGACTACAACAACTGAGACTACAACATCTTCTGACACAACAACATCATCAGATACAACAACTACATCTTCATCTACAACTACAACATCAGATACAACGACTACATCTTCATCTACAACTACAACATCAGATACAACAACTTCATCTACAACTACAACATCAGATACAACAACAACATCATCAGACACAACAACATCTTCAGAGCCAACAACATCTTCAACTACAACAACATCATCAGATACAACAACATCTTCAACTACAACAACACCTCCTGATGTTACAATCACAACATCTATCATCAAGACTTATGTAACAGCTGACACAGAGGCTGCATACTATGTAAACATTGATGAGGCATTCGATAAGGCACAGGTTTCTAATGTAATCCTCCACGAGAGATACATTGAAGGCTACACACTTAACGGCAAGACTGTAGTATCAGGTGAGAAGGAAAACACCAAGGACATCACAGCTGATGTAACATTTGGTACAGCTACACCTTCAAATACATACAAGTCTGATAATACAAACTTCAAGTATACAGTTCCTGTATACGCTAACGGCGCAGTTCTCAAGGACATCGAAGGCAACGACGTTACAGTAACAGTTTACATCGCTCTCAAGGGTGATGCTAACCTCGATAACCTCGTTGACTCAAACGATGCTTCACAGGTACTCGCTTACTACGCTAAGCTTTCAACAAACGCTGAGCCATATGACATTAACCTTTCTAAGAGTGCTCTCGCTACATCACCAACATCTGATTACGAAGAGTTCGCAGCATTCCTTGCTGACGTTCACCACGGTTCAGACAAGACAGTTGAGAGAACTGTAAAGAAGGACAAGAGACTCATCGATCCTAACGATGCTTCTAAGATCCTCGCATTCTATGCAAGAAAGTCTTCATCTGATTACAACGATAAGACAGATAAGGAGATCTGGGACGAAGTTTTAAAGATAGCTTCAACAACAACAACAACTGAATGAGCGGTTGTTTAAGACATTAAAAGATAAGACGTAAAAAATAAAAGAGTGTGATCCGCCGCTTTGCGGCGGCGGATTAACATATATAATTCAAAATTTTCTGAAAGGAATAATGACAATGAAGAAGAATACTTTAAAGAGTGCTTTCGCTGCACTCGCTGTTTCTGCTGTAGCACTTTCAGCTTCTGCTGTTTCTGCATTCGCTGCAGGTCCTGCTGCTGGTCAGGAATATGCTTTAAACGGTCTTGATCCAAGCAAGGCTGCTACAAAGCCTACACTTTCACTCACACAGGAGACAATTTCTCTTGCTGAGGCTAAGGCTAACCCAACACGTACAATCGAACTTAAGGTTTCTGGTGCTGACGGTAAGTACGCTCCAACAGGTCTCCACATCCAGTTCGACAGCAGACTCAAGGTTGTTGAGGAAGATGGATTCTATGCTGAGCTCGGCGCTGCTGGTAAGAGACTCTCACAGGAGCAGCAGGGTGACGGCGCAAACGGCTTCTTTGTAGCAACAGCTGCTTCAACAGATGCTGGTAAGGACGGCGTTCTCTGGACATTCCAGCTCACACTTCCTTCTGATGTTAAGGAAGGCGACAAGTTCCCAATCGAAATCGCATACAAGAGTAAGCCAACAGCTGAAGACCTCTTCACAAACGGTGATAAGGATGCTGAAGGTCAGCTCATGCAGGCTTGGGTATTTACTAAGGGTATTGAGCAGGGCTACATTGCAATAGAAGCTCCTACATCATCATCTACAACAACAACTACAACAACAACTACAACAACAACAACAACTACTACAACTACAACAACTACAACACCTCCAACAACATCATCATCTTCAAGCTCTTCATCTACAACTTCTACATCAACAGCTGCTGGTTCAACAACTAAGAAGACAACAGCTAAGGCTACAACAACAGCTAAGGCTACAACAAAGAAGAACGACTCACCTAAGACAGGTGTTGCAGGTGCTGGCGTAGCAGTTGCAGGTCTTGCAATCGCTGTAGGTACAGCATTCGCTCTTAGAAAGAAGGAAGACTAATTAAATTAGTCCGTAATTCTAAATGAATTATTAAAGGCTCTCCATTTGGAGAGCCTTTTTATTTTAATCTTTTTTATTTGGCGGGGTCCAGTTGATACCGCCCCAGCCGTCGATGTTTGCACGCTGCATTGCACCGAAAAGCCTGTCCTTGAAGCCGTGGTCGTTTCGCTCCATTTCTGCAAGGAAGTCCTTTGTTTTCTGTCGATTTGTATGACCGTCCGCAGGACAGACGGACTTGACTACGGGCAGCTCAATACGTCTTGCTGCTCGGCGAATTTCCTTTTCGGGAGCAAGTACAAGCGGACGGATAACCGTGACTTTCTTATGTGTAAGGTAAGTACTCGGCGAAAAGCAGCCGATACGTCCCTCGGTGAACAAATTCATAACAAATGTCTCGACCGCGTCATCGTAGTTGTGACCGAGCGCGACTTTATTGCAGCCGAGATCATTAGCAGCATCGTGGAGCGCACCGCGCCTCATTCGCGCGCAAAGACTGCACGGACTTGGTTCTTTGCGAACATCGAAAACTATCTCAGCGATCTGAGTTTTTATTACATGATACTCAATGCCCTCTTTTTCACAAAGCTGAGAAATTGGCGAAAAATCCATAGTATCATTGGTAAATCCCATATCAAGGGTAACAGCCACTATCTCGTAGTCAATACCGATGAATTTTCGCAGGAAATGCAGTCCCTGCATAAGTACAAGACTGTCCTTTCCGCCCGAAACCCCCACAAGTACGCGGTCACCATCGGAGATGAGCCCGTAATTCTGTATGGCTTTTCGCATATATCCAAGAATTTTCTGCATAAATATTCTCCAATCTTAAAAGAAGTACGGATATATTATATCATTTCACGGGCGTAAAAGCAAGCTTACGTGTAATGCGCCGAAAACAACGATATATGGTTACTTCCCATTTGTTTGTATGTCTGAAAATACGTTGCCGATTCGTTTATACTAATATAGTTAGCGTAAAAATCAATGGTTGCTCATAAACTCGTTATTAAACTGTAAATGAACGCAAAAAGTGATGAAACATATTTTAAAGAAATTTGCAAATAAAACTTGCAAAGTATGAAAAAATATATTATAATAGAAATGGACTATTTTGTATCGGTTCGGAAATATAAAGAAACGGACGGATACGTTGAAACTGAAAGGAGAGGCGCAGTGCGCCTGAAAAATAAATGACACAACAGATGAGAAATCTTTTGATCTTACTTGCCGCTATCGTTGTTGTACTTATACTTATAATACTTTTATTCAGCGGAAAAAGTGCATTCAGACGTTTTCTTTCATTATTCCTTGAGGAGCGTTCTGATGACTATGACGACGGAGATATGCCTGTGAAATCTGCTCCTGCGAACAGAGCACCTCAGCAGCACGACAGAAGAGGTGGTCAGAATGACGAGTTTGCACAGCAGAAGCGTACATCTGAGCCTATTGTCGAAATGGCTACTCTTATAAGAAAGAGCGATGACCGTATGAGGATCATTGAGAGTACAGGACAGGTAAAGCTTGTCGATGAATATTATGAACTTATCTTTGTTACGAGAAAAGGTCAGAAGCTGAAGATCGAGTGTTCTGCGGAGGCATATGACAAAGTGCCGTTCAATCAGCAGGGTTCACTTACATACAGGCGCAATACCCTTGTAAAGTTCAAGTATTATGAGGATACAGTTTTCAATTAATGAGAAGAGGGGGGCGGCTCAATTGCCGTCCCCTGTTTTAATACAACGCATATGGAGGCAGTATGATAAGCTTTAATAACGATTGGGACGAGCTTCTGAAAAATGAATTCACCAAGGATTACTACCTGAAACTCAGGCAGACGCTTATAAACGAGTATAGGACTCAGCGTATTTTCCCTGGTATGTACGATATTTTCAACGCTCTGAAGTATACATCTTATGAAGATGTAAGGTGTGTTATAATCGGACAGGATCCATATCACGGCGAGGGACAGGCTCACGGACTGAGCTTCTCGGTACGAAAGGGAATAGCTCCGCCGCCGTCGCTTATCAATATTTTCAAGGAGATAAGGGAAGATGTGGGCATAGACAACTTAGGCAAGCATGGTGAGCTGACAAAGTGGGCGAAAGAGGGAGTGCTTTTGCTCAATTCCGTACTTACGGTACGCGCAAATCAGGCAAGAAGTCACCACGGCATAGGCTGGGAGAACTTCACAACCGATGTTATACAGCTTCTTAATCAGCGTGAAAAGCCTATGGTGTTCATGCTCTGGGGCGGCGATGCCAAGACAAAACAGCAGTACATAACAAATCCTGCACACCTTGTATTAAAGGCAGCCCACCCAAGTCCGCTTTCGGCGTATAACGGATTTTTCGGATGCAGGCATTTCTCAAAGGCGAATAATTTTCTTCGTGAAAAAGGTCTGGGAGAGATAGACTGGTCAATAGAATAACGGAGGATATATATGCATATCAAAGAGCTTTTTAAAGATAAGACCGTGTTTTCATTTGAGGTATTCCCTCCTAAGAAAACAAGTCCTGTTGATGTAATATACAGTACACTTGATGAACTCAACGATCTTCATCCTGATTTCATAAGTGTTACCTTTGGTGCAGGCGGAAGTGGCAACAGCCGTTACGCGCTTGAAATAGCTTCAAAGATAAAGGAAAGCGGCATAACACCAATGCTTCATCTGCCCTGTATCAATTTCACTAAAAGCGAGATAGATGCTGCACTTGATGAGGCAAAAGAACGCGGCATCGAGAATATACTTGCTCTGAGAGGCGATATAAACCCTGAGATACCGCCTGTAAATGATTTCAGCTATGCAAGCGACCTTATCACCTACATAAAGTCAAAGGGAGATTTCGACATTGCAGGAGCCTGCTACCCTGAGTGTCACCCCGATGCGGATAGTCTTGTTGATGATATAATCAATCTAAGGAAAAAGGTGGAAGCAGGTGCAGACCACCTTATAACACAGCTTTTCTTTGACAATGACAATTTCTATGAATTCCGCGAAAAGGCAGCTATTGCAGGAATAAATATACCGATAGAAGCAGGAATAATGCCTGTTGTAAATAAAAGGCAGATCGAGCGCATGGTAACTACCTGCGGAGCAAGTCTGCCCAGCAAATTCGTGCGTATAATGACTAAATACGAGCATAATCCCGAAGCCCTCCGCGATGCAGGCATAGCCTATGCGGTAAACCAGATAGTTGATCTTGTGGCAAGCGGAGTAGACGGAATACATCTTTATACCATGAACAATCCTTATGTTGCCCGTAAGATAAGCGAAGCTGTTTCGGGCATCATAAAAACATGATAGAGCTTGACCCCATATCCATATCGGAAGCCGCACGGTATATGGGGATCAAGGGTGCTCCTACAGATACCATATCTGAAATGCTTGAACGCTGTGAAAGGCTTGTGCGTCAGCGTGTAAGGCCTAAATATGTGTATCTTGAGACCTCTGTTGATAACACTGACGACGGAGTGATACTCGGAGCAATGTCTGAACCACTTACGGGAGAAGATATAAAAAGACATCTTAGCGGATGTACCCGTGCAATAATGCTTGCGGCAACTCTTTCTCAGGAAGCGGATAAGCTTATCCGACAGGCTGCTGTTACAGATATGGCTGAGTCACTTGCCATTGACTGTCTATGCAGTGCAGCCGTTGAACAGGTCTGTGACCGCGCTGAGCAGGAGATATTTTCAAAACACGAATACCCATACAGAACATGGCGTTTCAGTCCAGGATACGGTGATCTTCCTATCTCATTACAGAGAAGTTTTCTTATCGCCCTTAACGCTCAGAGAAGGATAGGTCTTACAGTGACTGAAAGCTCCCTGCTGATCCCGTCAAAATCGGTTACAGCAATAATAGGCATATCCGAAACAAAGATAGAGCGCGGCAAGCGCGGATGTGCGGTCTGTAATATGCGCGAAAGCTGTGCTTTCAGAGCAGCCGGGAACACCTGCGGCAGATAATTATGTGCATATAGCCGAAATATATCACAGTATAATTAAACAATATGTGAACAATTAACTATAAAAGTGTTAAAAGTCTATGAAATTTTTATATTGACATAAACCAAGACAAAGTGATATAATTAGGTAAGGTGAAAGAGTATAAATTATCGGGTAATAACAGGGCGATATTAAAAGGAGTTTGAGGATGAAAAGAGTAAGATATTTCATTTCAGCATTGCTTATAGCTGCAATGTCGATGTCTTTCCTTGCTTGCAGCAGCAAGAAAGACGAAAAGTCGACGGGCAATGCCAAGGAGCTGGACTCTGATCTGAGAAACGAAATACGTCAGAATGCGGAAAAATCTGAGCTTCTTACAGGCGATAAGCTTGAAAACGGAGAAATAAAGTGGCTCTCTGACTGGGACATCAATCCCGACGGTACAGGCAAGAATGTACCTATTGACCTTGCGGTATTTCAGGAGAGATACGGCGGAAGTGTCAAATACTACAGCTGTACCTATGAGGACAGGTATGAGAAACTTACAGAGTATATGAGCTCAGGTGAGGGCATAGATTTCTTCTATGGAGGTAATCTGGACGCTTTCCCAAGAGGTGCGATAAAGAATATGTTCGTACCCGCAGATGACTATATTGACTTTGATTCTCCTCTCTGGGAGGACGTTAAAGACGTCAACGACCAGTTCCTGTGGAACAGAAAACATTATATGGCAGGAGTTCAGGCTACGGGAGATACTGTAGCTGTAGTGTATAACAAAAAGACCGTAGCAGAAGCAGGTCTTGAGGATCCCGCTGATCTTTACGCAAGAGGCGAGTGGACATGGGATACCTTCCAGGATATGCTTGAGAAGTTTGTAGATACCGACAATCAGAAATACGGCATAGACGGCTGGTGGTTTGAGTTTGGTCTTATGAATACCATTGGCGTACCGCCTGTAGGTCTTGAGGACGGCAAGCTTGTAAACAATCTCAGCGACCCGAGTATGGAGCGCGTCCAGAACTGGATATACGATCTGTACCAGAAGAACTGTATCGCTATAGGTGTCGGAGATTTCGGCTGGGATACCAAGCCTGCATACATAGGCGAAGGAAAAACGCTGTTTTACCCTATCGGTCTGTACGATTTCTACATGGAAAAGGACAAATGGACTGCAAAATACGGCGAAGACGTATTCTTTGTGCCGATGCCAAAGGACCCCGAGGCAGATGAGTACTATGTACCTACCGGACTGGAATCGTATATGTTTGTAAGCGGCGGTTCAAACCCTGAGGGTGTAGCCAGATACCTTGACTGCAAGAGATTTGTTCATCTTGATCCGAAAACGAAAGAGATAGCAGACCAGCAGTTCAAAGATGACTACGGCTGGACTCAGGAAATGCTTGATATGAAAGATAGTATGCAGGAGCTCGCAGAGGATAACCCTACTATAGATATCTCAAGGGGCGTTTCTCAGGACTGCGGAAATCTTCTTAATGATTCACTTAGGCTTACCGCAAGAGGTACACCGTGGAACGAGACTTATGAGTCTATTAATGCAACAGTTGACAAGTATCTTGAAAAAATCAATTCTGATCCCGATCCGGCAGATGTAGACTGAGCCGTATACGGGGCGAATAGAGTTGCGGAAAGCTAAGTAAACGTAGAAAAATAGGATAATAAGTTAATTTTAGGAATATGATGTTTTAATTCAGAGGATAAATAAGATATTATTTAAGTTGGAGAAAGGAGGCTATGATCATGGAGAAAGTACTGGTAACAGGCGGATGTGGACTAATAGGGCAGCACATTTGCTCAGGACTCCTCAAGAAAGGCTTTGAGGTCATAGCTATTGACAGAGAGGAATCAGGTTATAACGAAGGGAAGCTTCACTATTCATCAGTAATATGTTCACCTACAGATAAGAATGCTATAGCTGAGGTGTTTGAAAAAAATAAAATTGACATTGTTATTTTTGCAGGCTGTACTGTAGATAACGATCTTGGACCTATTATATCAGACGAGCAGATGAACGAGAGTGCATCAGTTGATAAGTTTATCTATCGTTATGCATTTACAGAAGAAAGCGTAAATAAGGTGATGCTGCTCAGTACCGATCAGGTATATCAGTTTCCCAAGACGCGAGAGCCTATCCGTGAGGACAGCGATCTGAAGCCTATCACGAATTATGGTGTAATGAAGTATAAATCCGAAAAGGCTCTTTACAGTGAGTGGACTCACCATAGTGAAAAGATATGCTGTATCATACGCTTTTCACCTGTATATACGCTTAATTTTACAGATAATCTTATGTCCAAGATAACAGATCCTAAGGACGGTTCCTACTTCGTTTACGGACAGGGACAGTATGGATTTCAGATGTGCTGTATACATAATCTTGTTGATTTTATACTTTGTTATACAAAGAATGCAGACAATACAACATATAACGGAGCATACAATGTAGGCGACAAGCTACCTACTACAGCGGCTGATATAATCACATTCATGCGCGAAAATCATCGTCTTGGCGCAGTAATGCAGAAACAGCCGGGAGGAACGTTTTCAAAGCTGAAAGGAATGTTCAGCACCAATAAGGACGAAAAGACGAATTATCGCTACCTTGACCTCTCAAAGGTAGAGAATAATAATCTGTTGGATAATACAAAGGCGAGAAAGTTTGTAAATTTCCGCTGGGATATCCATAATACGAAATAAAAAGGACGGAATTATCCGTCCTTTTTTCTATGTATTAATGCGCTGTCTTATTCTATTACCGTATAATTATCTGCTGCATTTTCCTTTGTAGCGTGTTCTGTAACGTTTAGCACCTTTACCTTTAACGGGCGTGTACCCATATTTATCTCTATTATATCGCCCACCTTTACATCATAAGAAGCTCTTGCAGCCTTGCCGTTGACTACTATCTTCTCGGCATCGCAGGCTTCATTGGCAACTGTGCGGCGTTTTATAAGCCTTGTAACTTTGAGGTATTTATCAAGTCTCATAATATCTCCTTCCGTATTGTATGGATAAATAAAAGGGGGACAGTAAACTGTCCCTCTTTGTAATTACTTGTTGATAGCTTCCTTAAGACCCTTGCCAGCCTTGAAAGCAGGTGCCTTGCATGGAGGGCAAACCATCTTAGCCTTTGTCTTAGGATTGATGCAAGTCTTTTCGCCTCTCTCACGAACCTCGAATGTACCGAAGCCTGTAAGGCAAACCTTGCTGCCGCTTTCGAGAGTCTCCTGAATAGCTGAAAGAGTAGCCTCAAGAGCTGCGGAAGCGTCCTTCTTTGTGCATTTAGCCTTCTCTGCTATAGAATTGATAAGCTCAGTCTTAGTCATTTTTCTGTTCCTCCGTTTTACAAATTATTGATTTGGCTTTGTCCCAATAGATGTCAAGCTCTTCAATAGGAAGATTTTTCATGTCAACGTTTTCTGCGGATAAAAGGTCTTCTGTAACAGAAAAACGTTTAATGAACTTTTCAGTTGCAGCTTTCAGTGCAAGCTCTGCATCAACGCCCAAAAGACGCGCTGCATTTACACATGAAAACAGCAGATCGCCGATCTCCTCTTCGATATTAGCTTTGTCGCCGCTGATGACGGCAGCATCGAGTTCAGCTTTTTCGTTTGCGATACAAGCTATAGCGTCCTCGGCACAGCGGAAATCCATACCTGCGCGCATCGCCCTTTTGCCTACCTTCTGTGCTCTCATAAGAGCGGGAAGGGACTTTGCAACGCTTGTAAGAGTATCCGTGTATCTTTCCTGCCCCTTTGTTTCCATTTTGATAGCGTCCCAGTTTTTCAGCACCTGATCGGTAGTATTAGCTGTGACATCACCGAAAACATGGGGGTGGCGGATAATTAGCTTTTTGCAGATCTCATCGCATACATCGTCAAAGGTAAACGAGTTAGTTTCTTCTTCGATCCTGCAATGAAAAACGACCTGAAGCAGAACGTCGCCCAGCTCTTCTCTGAGAAGATCTGTGTCCTCGAGGTCGATAGCCTCGATAACTTCACAGGTCTCTTCAATGAAGTCGCTCTTAATCGACTTGTGGGTCTGTTCTCTATCCCACGGGCAGCCGCCCTCGCCTCTCAGAAGTCTTACAATATCGAGCAAATCGTTAATGGAATAATGCTCTTTCTGCTGATATTCAACCATAGGAAAACACTCCCTTAAAGACGGGCTATGTTATATAATACCCTAATTTTTGATAAATTGCAACCTTTTTTTTACAATTTTGTTAATTCCGAAGAAAATAATGCTTATAATAGCCGCGCTTTGTATATTTTTGCTATATAATTACAACAAGTTATATTTTCTTAGGTATCAAAACATAGCCAAATGTTATTATCTATCTACAAAACCAACCTTGTGGAAAGCCTTTGAGACTATCCTTCCGGAGTATCTGAGTGCCTTTTGCGCACCTTCTGTATAGCACTGTTTCAGGAAAGCCTTGTCGCTGCTGAGCTTAGCGAACTCGGTGCGGACTGGTTCGAGGTGATCTGCAACAGCTTCGCCAACAGCAAGCTTGAAGTCGCCGTAGCCCTTGCCTGCAAATTCAGACTCGATAGCTTTAAAGTCCTTTCCTGTAACGCATGAGTATATAGTCATGAGGTTATTGATGCCGTCCTTGCCCTCGCGGTAGCATACCTCAGCTTCGCTGTCTGTAACAGCTCTCTTGAACTTACGGATAATAGTATCCTTGTCGTCGAGGATAAGTATGCAGGCGTTGGGGTTATCGTCGGATTTGGACATCTTCTTTGTAGGCTCCTGCAAAGACATGATCTTTGCGCCTACTTCGGGGATATACGGTTCGGGAAGTGTGAAGAAATCGCCGTAACGCTGATTGAAACGCTGAGCGATATTTCTTGCAAGCTCCAGATGCTGTTTCTGATCCACACCTACAGGTACGAGATCAGCGTTGTATGCAAGGATATCCGCAGCCATGAGCACAGGGTATGTGAAAAGACCCGAGTTTATATCGTCAGGGTGCTTCTGGCTCTTGTCCTTGAACTGAGTCATTCTTGAAAGCTCGCCGAACTGTGTATTACAGCCGAGTATCCAGTTGAGCTCTGCGTGTGTGGGAGCATGGCTCTGGATAAAGAGTATCGATCTCTGAGGATCAACTCCGCAAGCCATAAGAAGTGCGTATGAATTAAGTGTGTTCTGACGGAGCTTAGCAGGCTCCTGTCTTACTGTGATAGCGTGCATATCAACAACGCAGTATATGCAGTTGTACTGTTCCTGCAAAGCACCCCAGTTTCTGACAGCACCTATATAGTTGCCGAGGGTAAATGTGCCTGTAGGCTGGATACCGCTGAATATCAGCTTTTTATCGTCCATTAGTGTGATTCTCCTTACTTAGTAGCAGCATTTCTTCTGTCAGCCTCGTCCTTGAGCTGGCAGCTTCTGATCTCGCTGAGAACGCGCTGATAGAGCACATAGAAAGAACGGAGCTCAGGCTCTGTCTCAGGTATAAGACCTGCTTTGAGTTCTGTCATATATACGCCGCTCTTAGTGAGAAGGAATATCTTGTTTGTTCTGCCCTTAGGAAGGTCAAAACGCTTTGTCTTTTCACATTTAGGAAGGAGCTGACCAGCGTTGGCAACGAGAGTATGTGCAGCCTGAACGAGGTTTCTGTACTTCTGTGAAGCTCCTGTGTACTCGCCGCCGTTGTTGAAGTAGATGTTAGCAGCACCGTTGATGAAACATACCATAGTTGTAAGAACTTCTGATGACATAGGGATATCGATAACAACGCCGAAAACGTCAGTTTTCTTGAGCTTGCTGAAAGAATCGAAGTACTCAGCAGGGAAGTTGAGAGCCTGTCCTCTTGTCATAAGGTATTTCTGTGTGACATTATATCTGTCGGTCATTCTGTTTGGCATAATAAAAATTTCCTTTCAAAGTAATTTTTTCTTTTTTAGTCGAGCATTTCTCTTGTCATACGGGCAAGGATATCCATACCCTTCTTTATCTGCTCGTTTGTAGGTGTTGAATAATTAAGACGGAACGAGTGACTGATCTCGTTCTGGTCTATGCTGAAAGAGTTGCCCGGTACAACAGCGATCTTGTACTGCTGAACAGCCTTCTTGCAGAAGTCGTTCATATCGCAGTTCTCAGGAAGGTCGCACCATACGAACAGACCGCCCTGGGGCTTTGTATAGTGTATCTTCTTTGAGAATTCGTTGTCGATGTATCCGCACATAAGGTCACATTTTTCCTTGTATATAGCGCGGAGCTTTTTGAAATGAGCATCTCTGTCAACAGTTGTCATAAATCTGTGGGAAACCACCTGTGCCCACACATTTGAGTGAACATCGGAAACCTGCTTGCAGACTACCATTTTCTGTATGATAGGAGCAGGAGCAGAGCAGTAGCCTGTTCTGAAACCTGATGAGATTATCTTTGAGAATGTGCTTGAGTAGATAACTCTTCCCTCGGTGTCGAAGCTCTTTATGCAGGGAACGTTTTCTCCCTCAAAGCGGAGCTCGCCGTAAGGGTCGTCCTCAAGGATAATGAAGTCATACTTGCAGGCAAGTTCGTAGACAGCCTTGCGCTTTTCCAGAGACATAGTCTTGCCTGTTGGGTTCTGGAAATTCGGGATAAGATAGAGGAGCTTGACATTCTTGTCTTTTTTGAGGACATCTTCAAGCTTTTCAAGATCAATACCGTCATCATCCATTTCCACGCCAACAAGGTTGACATTGTATGAGCGGAAAGCGTTGAGCGAACCTATAAAGCTTGGTGACTCGCAGAGGAGAGTATCGCCCTCGTTGAGCAGTACCTTACATGAAAGCTCGTTAGCCTGCTGACCGCCTGATGTAATGATAAGGTCGTCAAATTCCTTGTGGAAGCAATTCTTTTCTGTCATCCAGCCTTTAAGGAAATCACGCAGGGGAGTATAGCCCTCAGTGACGCTGTACTGGAGTGCAAGAATAGGGTCGTTTTTGAGAAGATCAGCAGAGATCTCAGCGATCCTTTCCTTAGGGAAAGCTTCGGGAGCAGGGTTGCCTGCTGCGAAGGAGATTACCTCAGGATCGGAAGTGAACTTGAGGATTTCTCTGATTGCAGAAGCCTGGAGCTTGCTGACCTTGTCTGAGAATTTATAATCCATGATAAAAACCAGCCTTTCGTCTGTTTGATAACTATAATCAGTCCAATTTACATTATAACACATAATTTACAATAAATCAATATCCGCGTTGATTTTTATAGTAATTAGTAAGCGGCAAACAGTGATTGTTGGGCAGTATGTATAAAACATCAGTGACGGTGTCCTCGGCGTTCCGCGAGTGAGCAGAAAGTAGATTGTAGGGGCGAGTTCCGCTCGCCCGTAAACGACAGTACAAATAACATGACCGAATTGTAGGGACGCGCATTGCGCGTCCGCCAATTACGCATAAACTCCAAATGACACACTGTAGGAGCTGCCTTTGTCAGTCCGCAAGAGAGCGTAATTGTAGGGGCGAGTTCCGCCGTCCGTGTGAACTGCATATTGTTCCGTAAGCGATGTACGAGAGACAATGTGGAAGCGGTCGAGCCGGCTCAGCTTGCATAAAAAAGCCTGACGCAGCATATATTTCTGTGAAAAACTATTTTATGTTAAGGCGCATATGGGAGGCGGTCAATACTGAAAAAGCAGAATTTCATAAAAGGCTCGATAATACTAATGATATCAGCAGCGGCGGCGAAACTGCTTGGAGCGGTTTTCAAGATACCGCTTACGAATATACTTGGCGGAGTGGGCATGAGCTATTTCAGCTGCGCATACAGCCTGTTCATGCCTATTTATTCCTTGACCGTAACAGGACTCAGCTCCGCAGTCGCACGTATGACAGCCCAGAGCGCGGCACTTGGTATGTATGCCAATGCGGCGAAAGTCCGCAGAACCGCGTTGACTATCTTCTCACTGGCAGGGCTTGTTGGCAGCCTGCTCATATTTCTTCTTGCAAAGCCTTTCAGTGTATACAGCATAGGAAGTCCCGAAGCATGGCTTGCTGTGGCGATGATAGCTCCTGCGGTGCTTTTCGGCTGTATAACAGCAGTTGAGCGCGGCTACTACGAGGGCATGAGCAATATGTACCCTACGGCATTTTCTCAGGTGGTCGAGGGAATAGTAAAGGCAGCAGCAGGGCTTCTGCTGTGCGGATATGTTATGGAAAATCCGCAGGTCGTTACAGGATATTTCCCGTATATAACGGATATACGCGCCGCAGCTGCGGCGGCAGGCATAGCAGGAGTTACTCTTTCCACCGCAGGCGCAGCCCTTTTCTTTGGGGCGGTAAGGCTGTTCACTAAAACTCCCGGGAGCAGCGAGAGCTTCGTCATGAGCAGAAAAGCCATAGTACGCGAGCTTACGGCAACAGCTCTTCCCGTGGGAGTTAGTGCGCTTGTGACAAATCTTACTGCATTGATAGATATGTGGACGGTAATAGGCTGTATATCGTATTTTGGCAGCAGCATGACTGCTCCCGAGGGCGTTTCGGAGGGAGAGTTCCCTTATTTTATATATGGTTCGTTTGCAGGCATAGCACTTACGGTATTCAATCTTGTGCCGTCAGTAACGAATATGCTTGGCAAGGGCGCACTTACCTGCATAACAGCTGCATACGAGAACAAGGACAGAGAAGCTCTTGAGTACGGCACATTGCAGGCACTTCTTACATCTGCGTTCATAGCCATACCGGCGGCAGTTGGAATAACGGTGCTTGCTCCCGAACTGCTAAGCTTTCTCTACCCTCAGCAAACAGATGAAGCAGCCTTTTGTGTTGGCTCGCTGCGCTGGCTCATGGTCGGAATGGTATGCCTGTGCATTTCCTATCCGCTTTTCAGTATGCTACAGGCAGTAGGGAAAACATCATCGCCGCTGAAAATAATGCTTCTCGGTACGGCTGTAAAGCTGGCAGGAAATCTTGCGCTCATACCATTTATGGGAGTTGACGGTGCAGCACTGTCAACTTCACTGTGCTATGCTGTGATACTTATAGTATCTGTCAGAACTTACATAAAAGCGACCGAATTGCATATTGGTGCAGCTCAATTCGGAAAAGTTGTGTATTCTGGAGCAATGTGCGGCGGAGCAGCATATCTGGTATCATCTGTGCTGAAAAAAGCAGAAGCATCGCAAATTACGGTCATTGCTGTTTCTGCGTCAGTGGGAGGGATAGTTTATCTGGGGCTGATAGTCTCGCTTATGGGCAAGATAAGCACAAAACGAAGCAAAAGTGCATAAAAGTACTTGCAATTTTGATTTTTTTGTGATATTATACAATTATTAAATCAAGGGGGCAGAATAATGAATAATATCCTTAAAAAAATGACAGCAATCACAGCAGCATTTTCTGTTATATGTGCTTCACCGGTATTCAGCGCATATGGAGCAGGAAGCGCAACAGGAGACAAGTATGAGTTCAATGGCATCGATCCTGAGAAATCAACAGTCAAGCCGATAATATCACTCAGCAAGATCGAGATCTCATTGGACGAAGCAAAAAAATCGCCTGTTCAGTCTATCGAAATGAGTATCAAGGATGCTGACAAGAAGTATGTAGCTACAGGTATCCATGTAAGATATGATGACAGACTGAAGCTCGTGGAGCGCGACGAAATGATAGCTGAGAGCGGTCCTGCTATCAAGAGACTTGGAACAGAACTCTCCGAAGAAGACAATTGCATCTTTCTTGTTACAGCGGGTTCGGGCGATTACGGCCGTAACGGTGTAATGTGGACATTTGATCTCAGACTTCCCGATAACGTGAAGGCTGGAGATCTTTTTCCTGTAAATATAGAATACGATGCTGAGAATGACCTGTTTGCTTCTATTGTCAACAAGGCAAATTCAAAATATATGGAAGCATGGGTGTTTACCAAGGGCATCGAGCAGGGCTACATCAAGATAAAAGATGATGAGAGCCAGACTACAACTACAACTGCAACAGCTACAGAAACAACATCGGCAACTACTACTTTCACGACAACTGTACAGCCAACAGAAACTACTAAGAAGATAACTTCAACTACAACTGTAAAGCCTACAGAAATTATAAAGAAGAACACTTCAACTACAACTGTACAGCCAACAGAAACTACAAAGAAGATCACTTCAACTACAACTGTACAGCCTACAGAAACTACAAAGAAGAACACTTCAACTACAACTGTAAAGCCTACAGAAACTACAAAGAAGATCACTTCAACTACAACTGTACAGCCTACAGAAACTACAAAGAAGACAACTTCTGCAACAACAGTAAAGCCTACAGAGACTACCAAGAAGACAACTTCTGCAACAACTGTAAAGCCTACAGAAACAACAAAAAAGAACACTTCAACTACAACTGTAAAGCCTACAGAGACTACAAAGAAGAACACTTCAATTACAACTTTACAGCCTACAGAAACTACAAAAAAGGCAACTTCTGTTACAACTGTAAAGTCTACAGAAACTACAAAGGAGTCCACTTCGATTTCTTTGTCATCAACTACATCAAAAACAGAGACAACAACAACTTCGACTTCAAAGACAACAAATACAACAACTACTACTTTATCAAATACTACATCTACACAGACAGCAGGTACAACTTCCACAACTACAACATCTGCAGTTACAACAACTTCCAAGCCTGTGGAAACAACTTCAACATCAACTACAACAACTGTACAGCCAACAGAAACTACGAAGAAGACAACATCAACAACTATTTTAGACACAACATTAACATCAACTACAGATGCGACAACTACCGATCGTTCTTACTGGACAGGTCCTAACGATGATTATCTTACAACCTCTACAACAACTGTAAAGCTTACAGAAACAACAAAGAAGATAACTTCTGTAGCTACTGCAATTTCATCACAGACAACAACTACTACAATTACTTCCACAACAACTACATCTGATCCTCACGCACCGTTTGCCAGAACAATAACAGGTGTTTTTGATCGCCTTGATTACAATGTTATCTGCATGACTGACGGCAGCCGTTATTCCTTTGTAACATCAGGCGTTCCATCAGATGTTCTTGAGACACTTCATTCTCTGAAAAAGGGCGACAACATAAAGATCGAATGTATGATGACTGCACGCTGGAGCTTAGTTATAACATCAATAGAAAGCATTGAAATAATTCCGGCTGCAACAACAACTACTACAGCTAAATCGACTACCACAACTACAACATCTGTTAAGCCTACAGAGACCACAAAGAAGACTACTTCAACAACTGTAAAGCCTACAGAAACTACTAAAAAGACAACTTCTTCAACAACTGTTAAACCTACAGAAACTACTAAAAAGACAACTTCTTCAACAACTGTTAAACCTACAGAAACTACTAAAAAGACATCTTCTTCAACAACTGTTAAACCTACAGAAACTACTAAAAAGACATCTTCAACAACTGTTAAGCCAACAGAGACTACAAAGAAGACAACTTCTTCAACAACTGTTAAGCCTACAGAGACTACAAAGAAAACTACTTCTGCAACATCAACAAACACTACAACATGGATGATCTTTACAACGACTACTTCTACTACAGAGACAACATCAATAACATCTACAGATGTAACAACTACTGATCGTTCATACTGGACAGGTCCTAACGGCGTTGATATTACAACTTCCACAACAACTGTAAAGTCAACAGAGACTACAAAGAAGACAACTTCAACAACTTCAAAGCCTACAGAGACAACGAAGAAGATATCTTCAACAACAACTACTACGCTCATATCAACTACATCAACTTCAAAAACATCAATTGCATCTACTACAACAACTGCAAAGCCTGTAACAACAACTACTACAACAGAATTACCTACACTGACAACATCATCAACTTCAACACCAAATACAACAACAACTACTACGCTCATATCAACTACATCTACTTCAAAAACATCAATTGCATCATCTACAACAACTGTAACATCAACATCGACATCAACTGCTACAACAACAGCACAGACAACTACTACAACTCCTGATACAGGAAAGAAGTATAAGCTCGGCGATCCTAACGGTGACGGTCTTATAGACTCAGTTGACGCTTCTGCAATACTGAAGATATATGCAAGATTATCTACTAACAGCTCAGAGCCTACCGAAAAGGAAAAGGCTACCTGTGATGTAAATAATGACGGACTTATCGACTCGGCAGACGCATCAAAGGTACTTGCTTACTATGCATATATCTCAGCAAACAACGACATCGAGATAGAGGCTTTCCTCAACAGAAAGTAAGCTTTTGACAAAAAGGAGCATGATCAATGAATAAAATTATCAGGAAAATAATTTCAGCAACTACCGCAGCATTAATGCTCGTATCTGCAACAGCTCTACAGGCTTTTGCTTCAGGTGCTGCCAAAGGCGATGAATACGACCTCGGCGACCTTGACGTTTCAACGGCAACTGTAAAGCCTTCGATCCATATAACACAGCAGATAATTAGTTATGCTGAATACAAGGCTAATCCTGTCAGGACAATAGATGTTACTATAAGCGGTGCTACGGGAAAATACGACAATGCAGGATTCAGCGTAAAGGTAGATGACAGACTTAAATTAGTCAAGGACGACGAAGGCTATATCGCAGAAGCAGGTCCGGCCCTCAAAAGAAGTATGTTTGAATGTATTCCCGAAGGAGATAACGGTTTCAGAGTTATTATCGCAAGTGCAGGCGCGAAGAATGGTGACGGCGTAATGTTTTCATTTCAGGTCGAGCTTCCCAGCGATATCGAAGTATTCAAAAAATATCCTATTGAGATATACTACAATAAGGACACCGATCTTTTCACTAATGCGTTAATGGACGAAGAGGGAAAGCTCATGGAGGCATGGACTTTCGCTTATGGTATCGAGCATGGATATATTGAGGTCGAATCGGACGGCACACATGATCTGTTTCCTAAGGGCGATGTGAACTACGACAGAAAGGTAGACTCTGTAGACGCTTCCATGATACTTGCTTTGTATGCGAAAATATCAACAGGCAAAACAGAGCCGACAGAAAAGCAGCTCACGGAATACGACTACAATGGAGACGGTTCTATAGACTCTGCCGACGCATCAAAGGTGCTTGAATACTACGCAGCAAATTCAACTTCAACTAAATAAACAGTTAGCCCCGAGGCAATGCCTCGGGGCTTTTCCTTTTGAGTCTTTAGCTTATTGTAGGGGCGGATATTATCCGCCCGAAATGTAGGGGCGAGTTTCGCTCGCCCGATAATAAAGCGGCGAAGCCGCTTCCTAATGGCTAAGAGCTAACGGCTAACAGCTTTGATCAACGCTGCTGTGCTCAAAGCTGACACCGTTCTCGTTATCTTCGATAATAAGGTACGAAGCACCTTCCAGTCCCGAAGCCGAAACGGAGACCACATTTCCTTTCACAAAATTCTCATGGCAATGACCAACTACAACGAGATCGTATCCCTTTACTTCTTCGCTTTCGCAAGCCTTATCGAACTCACCGTTTTTCAAAGATGACAGCGGCAAAAACGGATAAGGCGCATTTACATCTAAAAACAGGAAATGAGAAAAACGTATTTTATGCCCGTGACATTCACTTTCATAATAAAGCGGCATCTGTTTGATGAACTGCATTTGTTCGTCCGTAAGCTTTTCCCTGATACCGTCATAATAGCTCCTCAGATGCTCCACGTCAGGATCGACATCGACTCCGTGCTCAGCATAAAGCTCGCAGTTGCCTTTCAGACAGACTATCTCACTTGCTTTTAAAAGCTCAAGACATTCTGTTTCTTCATTTCCGCGCTGAAAGATATCTCCCAAGAATACTGTAAGGTCGGGAGCTTTTTCCCTTATCTGTTCAAGCACTTTTTTCAAGGCTTTAAGGTTTCCGTGAACATCTGAGAATACTGCGATCTTCATAACTTATCCTTCTTTCTGTATCATGTTGTAAAAATAGAAAAACGCCATAGTGCTCATATCAGAAAACTATGGCGTAAAACTTTATCGGTAATGGTTCGCTTTTACTTTAATACCGAAGCATCGGGTGCTGTGATCTTATCGGCAGTTATCTTATACTTGATAACAGTCTTTTTGTTGTTGGGGTCTTTTCCTGTCGGGAAGAAACATACATCGAATTCGTTCATTTCATCGCCCAGGATAAAGCCGCCGATGACACCGCTGAACTGACCGTTTGAAGGGATAGTGAACGGATCAACGAAATACTTGTCGTCCTTGAAATGGCTTCCTGCATAGAGCTGTGTGCGGACCTCTGAATAGAGCTTAGTGCCCTGTGGGAGCTCAATGTAGAAGTTGTTGAGTGTGCTGAGCTCATACTCCTTATCAGTATTGTTGCGGAGAGTAATGTCAAAGTATATAAACTTTGCATTATCATCGCGCATACCTGTATCGAGAACAGCATTAAGAGTAAAGTCGGTATCGTTTTCGGATATCATAGTACCTAATTCACCATTGATAACGTCAGTACCCATAGAAGCACGATCTACAGGAGTCTTGTCCTCGTTAGAACTTGTGGGACGCGGCTGAGATGTTACCGTAGACTTCTTTTTGCCAAGACAACCTGCGGAAACAGAAGCTGTCATAACAGCCGCAAGAAGTAATGCATAAAGCTTTGTTTTTTTCATTTTTCTATCCTCCGAATTGTTTGAAGCCGCTATACGGCGTATTTTTATTTATAACAACTATAGTATATCACATTTTACAGCGAAATGTCAAGATTAATTCGGATAAGGGGAAAATAATAAAAGATGCGAAAAAATCAAAAAAGCACTTGCAAAACATAGTAAACCTATGGTATAATTAGTATGCATTAAACGACCGCTTGAAAGGAGCGTACTAATGAAAATATCTACAAAAGGCAGATACGCACTCAGAATGTTGTATGATCTTGCTGTTCATCAGGAAGAAGGCTATGTATCTTTAAAGGATATTGCTGACAGACAGAGTATATCAAAAAAATATCTTGAACAGATAGTGCCTCTTCTTAATAAAACGGGACTTCTCAGAACCAATCGCGGAAACAGAGGCGGTTATATGCTTGCAGGAAAGCCAAGTGATATCACAGTGGGAGATGTGCTGAAAGCAACTGAAGGAAGTCTCGCACCTGTAGCGTGTCTTGACTTTGAGCCCAATGAATGTCCGAGAGTTAATGAATGCTGCACACTTTTTGTCTGGGAAGGGCTTAATAAGGCTATAAACGATTACCTTGACAGTATAACTCTCCAGACGATAATCGACCGCGGAAATGTTATTGGCGGAGACTATTGCATATAAGCATTTTATAATGACAAAAGCGGAGCTTTTAAGCTCCGCTTTTGCTGTATAATGGCATTTAAGAATTATTCAAACATAGGAGTTGAAAGGTAACGCTCACCTGTATCAGGGAGAAGAGCAACGATTACCTTGCCCTTGTTTTCGGGGCGTTTTGCAAGCTGTATAGCAGCCCATACAGCTGCACCTGACGAGATACCAACGAGTACACCGTCGTTTCTTACGATGCTTCTGCCTGTTTCAAAAGCGTCCTCGTTTGAAACTGTGATTATCTCATCATAAATGCTTGTATTGAGTGTCTCGGGAACAAATCCTGCACCGATACCCTGTATCTTGTGAGGACCTGCTGTGCCCTCTGAGAGAACAGGAGAGCTCTTAGGCTCTACAGCAACTACCTTAACGTTAGGGTTCTTTGACTTGAGGTAAGCACCTGTACCGCTTAAAGTACCGCCTGTACCTACACCTGCAACGAATATATCTACCTTTCCGTCAGTATCGTCCCATATCTCGACACCTGTTGTCTTTTCGTGGATAGCAGGGTTAGCAGGGTTAGTGAACTGTGAAGGTATAAAGCTTCCCTTGATCTCAGCAGCAAGCTCCTCAGCCTTAGCGATAGCACCCTTCATGCCCTTTGAACCGTCTGTGAGTACCAGCTCTGCACCGTAAGCCTTCATAAGGTTGCGTCTTTCGATACTCATTGTCTCAGGCATTGTGATAATGAGTCTGTAGCCTCTTGAAGCTGCAACAGAAGCAAGACCGATACCTGTGTTTCCGCTTGTAGGCTCGATAATAACGCTGCCCTCGCGGAGTATGCCCTTAGCCTCAGCGTCATCGATCATAGCCTTTGCGATTCTGTCCTTGACGCTTCCTGCTGGGTTGAAGTATTCGAGCTTAGCGAGGATAGTAGCATTGAGCTCGTGTGTCTTTTCAAGGTTTGTGAGTTCGAGAAGGGGAGTTCCGCCGATAAGATCAGTGATCTTCTTATAAGTTTTCATAATAATATCTCCTTTATATAAATTATATTTAAAATTTCGTTTTATTCAAAAAGCATTTCTTGCATAGGATATTCAACATCGTTTTGAAAGAATATCGTACATTCATCTCACTCCGTTTCATTCTACCATATTTCCTATATGTTTGATATGATATTATTATAGCAGTAAAATTTACATTTGTCAATCCCTTTTTATGATTTTTTTGAGAAAAAAATAAAGCTCCCGAAATATCGGGAGCTTTCAGTTCTTTAGTTCTTTGGCTTTTCGCCTGTGGAAGCAGTAGCAGCGAACTTAGCAAATTCACCTGAAGGGATAACGTCCTCAACTTCCATAGCGTTTGAATCGAAGTATACCCATACGAGCATAGCAGCCATACCCGGGTTGTTCTTGAGGTTTATGCGGTAGCATACTTCCTCGCCGGGCTTTGCGGAAACGTTGTCGCCGTATGCAACGAAGCCTGTCTCTGATGAAACGTCCTGAGCCTCGATGCTGCCGCCTACTCTGATATTACCCTGTACTACCTTATCGGGCTTGAGAGAATCGCCGCCGATAGTTGAGAAATCAGGGTTAAATCTTACAGCATAGTCCTTTTCGGGGATATTGTCCTTGAGCTTGAAATATACCTCAATGAAGTCATCATTGAACACATAGTCCTGATCCTTTGAGATATCGATCCACAGACAGTATCTGCTGTCTGTCTTGCTTACGTAATTATCAACAGAAGCAGCAGTTGCAGCTTCTGTAGCCTTTGTAACGATCTGTGTAACTACCTGACCGTTAGCGTCTGTAGCCTTTTCACCGTTTGCCTCAGTAACTTCAACTACCTCTGTAGCAGGCTCTTTAGCAGCTGTAGGATCTTCGGCGTTAAGTGCTGTAGCCTCATCGGGAGCTGATGCAAGTCCGAGATCGGCAGGTGAACCTGACTGGAAAGGAGTTACGATAACGTTGCCTTTTTCGTTGTCGATGTGCTCGAGAGTAGGAGCGTTGCTGTCCTCTGTTGCAGCGGCAGTAGTTGCGCTGCTGTCATTATTTCCGCTGCCGTTGTCTTTTTTATTTGAATCCATACATGATGCGGCAGATGTAAGCAGAACGCAGGCAACAGCTGCGATCGCGATCATTCTTTTTCTAAAATTACTCATATTTTGCGTCCTTTCATTTCATATAATGTTTTTATACGATTGAAAATGCGAAGCAGTGCTCTTCGCTAACCTTATAATAATTATACACGCGCCTTTAATATTTGTCAAGCCGAATAACAAATTGTAATCAATTCTTTGCATATTCACCACGGGGATTTCATCGTTCTGTCATTTTTGCCTGCAAGTGTAAAAACAGGTAATAAATTGGCAGATTAATAAATAAAGTCATACCAATTTATTGTTTATTAGTTCAAATCATGTATTGCAAAGAGCTCAAAGCCGTGTTATAATTATAGTAAGTGTTCTTAAAATCGATATCTATATATTCCGCTTCTGTAAGATACACTATTATGACTCAAAACGATCAGCAGCGGAGCAGAGGTATGGGGTATCGGTTGTGTTTGAGTTTTCGTGATCATCTATGATGAAGAGAGGAAATTTGAAATGAGGATAAGGAAGATCGCACTGATAGTTGCTGCGGCATTAGCCGTATCAGCAGTCGGCTGCGCGAAGGAAAAGGGGACTCCTGATGTTGTCGAGAAAGATAAGGAGACACAGGAGGAAATTACTACCGTTATTACCGAGGAGGAAACTACAGAGATGGCGACCGAGCATATCAGCCCAGTTGAGACCGTTTCAGCAACTCTTAATTCGCAGATAACCGTTAACAGGACTATCGGACGAGCTGAGGGAAGCAACACGATCAAGTTCCCCCTTGCCGATCTCATTGAGGACGGCGACAGGGTAAAATCTTTTACTTTTACTATTTATTCAGGTGACGGCGGCGACATAGGTGGCTTTAAGGGTGGATGCGGCATTGCTGTTGACACCGATTGTCCTGCTGCAACGAATAAAGGTTGGTATCAGAGCCCTGATTTTTCAGCACCTACTCAGGGAAGCTATGGTGAGATAACATGGAATGTACCTGACGAGCTGAAGGACTACATACACGCAGGGGGAGAAGTTCTGTTCGGATACTGGTGGGGCAATTGTGAGAGTATCAGGATAGAAAATGTGGTATGTACATACGAAAGAACGAGAGAAGTTCCCGTTGACGGCATGGGGGCAGCAGAGGTAGGGATAAGCGTAAACTATTCCGACGCTGACAATACTATCCATGTACCTCTTGATTTTATTCCCGATAAGGTAATACCTCAGGTCGTTACTTTCAAGGTAAGTGCGGCAGGAGGCTTTGGAAAATATACGGGAGCATTCGGCATAAACTCTTCAAAGGGCAAGTATCAGTCAGGTGATACTGCCGTATTCACCAACGATTCCAGCATAGAGCTGGTATGGTTCGTGCCTGATAAGGCTAAGGAGTGCATAGCTCAGAACAACGAGCTTGTGCTTGGCTACTGGTGGAGCGAACAGCCTTCCGTTACTCTTGATACTGTGTCTGTAAAGTACAGTCAGGGCGAGGGCTTTACAGGTGAATTCCCTGTTATGACCACTACAGCTGCATCCGAAGATAACGCTGCTGTCCAGACTGCAACAGTTGCTGCGGCAGAACGCGGCTTCCGTACAGCAGATGAGATAGTATCACAGATAAAGGTGGGCTGGAATTTAGGCAATACCCTCGACAGCTACAATACTGACAAGGAAGGCCTTGAGACCGAGACTGCGTGGGGCAATGTCAAGACCACAAAGGAGATCATCAAGTCAGTCAAGTCGGCAGGCTTCAATGCAATAAGAATACCTGTAACGTGGGCTGAGCATATGAACGGCGATACTATAAGCACCGAATGGATGAACCGAGTACAGGAAGTAGTCGATTACGCTTATAATGAGGGAATGTTCGTTATAATCAATATGCACCATGATGACTATATCTGGTTCGAGCCTCAGAAGTCGTCATATAACGGCGACAGCTTCAGGCTGAAAACCATATGGGAGCAGATATGCGAGCGTTTTGCCGATTATGATGACCGCCTTATATTTGAAGGCATGAACGAGCCGAGAACTGTAGGTTCTACAATGGAATGGATGGGCGGTACAAAGGACGAGCGTACAGTCATAAACGATTATGCCAACGACTTTGTAAACACAGTACGCAAGAGCGGCGGAAACAATGCTGCAAGAACACTTATCGTAACTACTTATGCAGCTTCTGCCGACAGTATAGCACTTAACGATTTCAGAGTACCGACAGGCGGAAACATTATCCTTTCCGTGCATTACTATGCTCCGTGGAAGTTTGCGGAGGGTTCGGAAACAGCCTTTACCGAAAGCGGCAAGGACGAAGTAAGTGCCAAGTTCGCAGAGCTTAAAAAGAAGTTCATCGACAAGGGAACTCCTGTAATAATCGACGAATTCGGCTGCGTAAATGCAGCAAGTACTGCTACACGCTGTGATTACTATAAATACTACATCAATAATGCAAAGGCTAACGGAATAAAGTGCTTTGTTTGGGATAACGGAAAAATGAGCGGTGAATCAAGCTTCGGTATCTTCAACAGAGGAGCACTTACATGGGACGGCGACCTTCTCGGGGCAATAATGGAAGGCGCAAAATAAAGATCAGCTGCCTGTTCTGTTCATAAAAGCGGAACAGGCAGAAATTATATTAATGTAAATTGAAATAGGAAAGAAAAAACTGTGTAATACAGCCATGAGCCGTTAGCCATTAGGCATTAGCCGAAAGAGTTCGCTAACGCTCACATTATTTAAATTATTCGCCGAAAGCGACACCTTCTTTAATGCCGATAGCGGCAGAATCAGCAGAACATAATGTTGTGGGAAGTGTTTCGACAGAACTTGCATCAAAGCCGGTAACAGTACCGGATCATCAGAATTATCAGAAGATAAGCTGTGAAGAGCTTTGCAAGTATACAGCAACAGATGCGGAATATATGTCATTGCCCGAGGATATGCGCTCATGCAGACCTTTCGGACGCGGACTTGCAAGCGGTACATGGCTCGTTTCACTTATCATAACACTTGCCTACATAGCAGGTTTGGTCTACAGCAAACATAAGGGCGACCTTACAATGGGCAAAATGATCTTCGGCGTTTTGTTCGTTTCGGGGATAATGCTTCTGTATACGTGGGGGATTGTTTTCAGAAAACCTTTTTCCCGAGAAACCACGACCTATGCGGACGGTATAATAATAGACAAAGCAGAAGAATTAGGAATATGTATTTTTACAATGATATTTCCTGATTCACAGCAGTATCTTCAGAAACTTAAAACTGACAAGAAATATTTTAAACAGTTCGGAGTGAATGAAAGAGTAAGGCTGTATTTCAACGAAAAATACAGAAAAGACTATGCAGTTTTTGTGAGCGGCATATAATTTTAGTTAATTTTTCCGCTTGACACAGATAAAATAATATTATATACTACATTTAGCTGCGGTTATATGATCCGCAGTTAAAAATGCAGTAATAAAATCAATATTAAAACAGAGGAGGATCTTATGAAAAAGGTTTTATCAACATTACTCGCAGCAGCTTTAAGCGTTTCCGCTATCGCTACAGTACCTTCCGCCGAGGCTGAAAAGGCAACTGCCGCAGCAAAGTCGGGAATGGTAATTCTTGGCGACAGTATCGCAACAGGATATACAAAACAGGGCAATGTTGCTCATAATTATGGTGAGATATGCGGCGATTATCTTGGCTGCAAGGTCTCAAACTATGCAGTTGTAGGTGATACAACAGATGATATGCTCGCACTTATCGACAAGATGTCTGCCGAGCAGAAAAAGAATATTTCCGATGCTGAATACGTTGTTATTTCCATAGGCGGCAACGATATCATGCAGTATATCGCAAAGGGACTTATTGATTTCGCACTTTCAAAGCCTGATCAGAATTTCTTCAATGAAGGCTATACAGCAGCTGATATCCCGAAAAATCCGACTATGAACACATTGACAAAGGTGCTCAATATCAACAACATTCTTGCTTATGCAAACGGCGGCACAAAAGCACAGATAGAGCTTGCAATTCTTTTCGGCGATATCGGAAGCAACCTCAGCTTTAAGAACAAGACCTATGAGGGATATATCGAGACTCATATCATCCCTAATATAAAAACTGCAACCGAAAAGATAAAGGAAGTAAACCCCGATGCAAAGATAATGGTGCAGAACATTTATCAGCCTATACAGTTCGATCCTACATATCTCTCAAGTACATACAGCGCAAAGCCTGGCAACGTTAAATTTATCAACCTTTTGAGAGCTCAGATGGAGACTGTAATGGGAAGCTATTCAGAGCAGATCAGTGCTGTTGACGGTATCGACGTTGTTGACATAAAGACTGAATTTACATCTTATGATGGTGAGCTTGACTCAGAAACTCCGGGCAATGCCAACTACTTCATTGACGTTCAGACAGGCGGACTTTCAACTATGGACGTTCATCCTAACCAGAAGGGACATCTTGCTATCGCAGCTGCTATACTCAGCAAGATCGGCAAGCTCCACGTTGATGACGGACTTCTCACAGAAGTATACAACGGCATAAAGGATAAGGACAAGTATCCTGCAATTGCATATGCAACATACAAAAAGGTAGCAGGCGAGCCTAAGGTGACAACAACTACTACAACATCAACAACCACTACCACAACAACTTCAAAGACTACTACAACAAGCAAGACTACCACTACTACAACTACTTCAAAGACCACAACTACTACATCTAAGCCTACTACTACCACAACATCAAAGACCACAACAACTACATCTAAGCCTACAACAACTACTACATCAAAAACTACAACTACAACAACATTAAAGCCAACTACTACCACAACTACAACAACTTCTCCTGCAAACAATACAAAGTATTATGGAGCTATATTCGTAAACAAGCCTGAAAAGACAGAGTATACTGTTGGTGAAAAGGTCGATTATACAGGTGCAAAGTTCCATTATACAGTAGAAGCTGAAAATGGCTCGACTCATGCAACAGGCGGCAAAGAGCACAAGTTCTCGGATATAAAAGAAGATGTATTCACTGAGAATTATGTTCTTGAGTATTCAAACATCAATCCTGAGACATTCGTTATCACTCTTGACAGATCAAAGGTAGATACATCAAAGGCAGGTACATATAAGGTAACTGCAACTCTTACAAACAAGGACGGCTCAAAGGTCTACGGAACAGCATCCTTTGAGATAGTTGTAAAGGCTGCCAGCGTAAAGCTCGGTGACATAAACAATGACGGACTTGTTGATTCTGTAGATGCTTCAGGTATCCTTGCAGAGTACGCAAGACTTTCATCAAACGATGCAAAGGGCAAGTTCACTACTGCTCAGGGTAAGGCAGCAGACGTTGACAATAACGGTCTTATCGACTCAGTTGACGCTTCAAAGGTACTTGCTTACTATGCGTATGTATCAAATACAGACAATGCAAAGTCTATAGACGAGTATCTCAAGACAGGCAAAAAGTAAACATAACGACAGCGGACAGGCAAAACTGTCCGCATCGTCATATAGGGAGAATATAAATGGAAAAGATATATTTTATAGTTAATCTTGTTGCGGGGAAAGCGGTTATCAGCAAGAAACTGGGGAAAATAATAGACGAATTCGTTAAAGACGGATATGAAGTGACAGTACATACTACTCAGAGCAGCGAGGATGCCGTGGAGCAGGCTGTATATGCCTGTGAGAACGGCTTCGACAGGCTTGTGGTAGCAGGAGGCGACGGTACTCTCAGTCAGTGTCTGCAAGGGGTAATGGACAGTGAAAGAAAGATACCGATAGGCTATATACCTGCGGGTTCTACAAATGATTTTGCGAAGAATCTTGGTATCCCCTCGGATAAGATGAAGGCGGCGGAGGTCGCTGCTATGGGAGAGCCTGTGTTATGCGATGTGGGCGGCTTCAATGGCAGGTATTTCTCGTATGTTGCAGCTTTCGGAGCTTTTACCAATATTACGTATGAAACTTCTCAGAGAGTCAAGAATGTATTCGGACACGCTGCTTATATAGCAGACGGTGCGACTCAGCTGGGACATATAAAGGCAAAGCCTATGCGCATAGAAAGCGGTGATACCGTAATAGAAGGAGACTTCATATACGGTATGGTAACTAATACAGCTTCTGTGGCAGGTATGATAAAAATGAAGAATTTCATGCTCGATGACGGAGCTTTTGAGGTGACTCTCGTAAGAAAGCCGCAAAATCCTGCCGAACTCGGAAAAACAGCATTGTCACTTTTAAAGAATGATATGACGGATAAGAACATAATCTTTTTCCGTACGGACAATGTTACTATCACCAATCTTTCCGACGAGCCTTTTTCGTGGACAAGAGACGGTGAATACGGCGGTGTAGAAGTGGTCAACCACATCTGCTGCCATAAAAAAGCGGTATCCTTTATTGTTAATAACAAGGACGGACTTCCCTTGGAAAAGGAATGAGTATGAAAAAAATTTACGGAAACAAGCAGCTTCTTGATACTCTTGCAGGTATGGCTTCAAGCGGAAGAACTGCACACTCTCTGCTGATATGCGGTGAAAAGGGCAGCGGCAGGAAGCTTATGGCAAGGTATTACACACAGTCGCTCATGTGTGAAGCTCCCGTGGGTGAAAAGCCCTGCGGTGTGTGCAATGCCTGCGCCAACATAGAAAAGGGCATACACCCTGATGTGGTATTCCCCGAAAAGACGGGAAAGCTCAATAATTTCAGCGTCAAAGAGGCAAGAGATGTCATAGCTGACGCATATGTAAAGCCCAATAACAGCAGCGGCTGTAAGGTGTATATTTTCGAGGACTGCCATAATGTTGATATCAGAACGCAGAACGCTCTGCTGAAGCTCATAGAAGAGCCGCCCGATTACGCTTATTTCATCTTCACCTGCGGTTCAAAGTCGGAATTCCTGCCCACTATCATATCACGATGCGTGTGCTTCACCACATCGCCCGTGACCGAGGAAGAGGCTGCACAGTCCCTTGCCGAGAGCGGTTATGAGCCCGACGATATACGCAGGGCTGTTGATTGCTTTCATGGCTGTATAGGGATGTGCGAGCAGTATATAACAGATGAAGAGCTGAGAAAGCGTGTGGATTTGACAAAAGCCCTCGCAGATAGTATAATAAAAAAAGATGAGTATGCTCTCAATGTGGGATTTTTCTCACTCGGACGCGAACGCGATGACGTAAGAGAGGTGCTTTCTATGCTCGACAAGCTGGTGCGTGATGCAGCAGTGCTTGGAAAAGACCCGAACGGGCAGACTATAGGCTGTTTCCGTGAGGGGGCAGTGAGACTGTCGGAGCTTATCATACCGAGTCAGGCGGCAAGGATACACTCGTGTATCGAAAAGGCATGGGGCGCAGTCGAGAGCAATGTAAGTATACCGCTGGTGCTGACGGCACTTTGCGCTGAGATAATGGATATCATCGGATAGACCATAGATAGGAGCTTTCTATGAAAGAAATAGTCGGAGTACGCTTTAAAAGTGTAGGAAAAATATATTACTTCTCACCGGGAGATATAACTGCTCAGGTGGGAGATCATGTTATAGTCGAAACAGTCCGCGGAGTTGAGTGCGGAGAGGTAGTTATCGCAAATCGTCAGATAGAGGACGAGATGATATCATCACCGCTGAAGCCTATAATAAGACTTGCAGACGATAACGACATGAAAGTTGTTGAAAAGAATAAGCAGCGTGAAAAGGACGCTTTCAAGATATGTGAGGAGAAGATAGCATTTCGCAAGCTCAGCATGAAGCTGGTTGATGTGGAGTGTACATTCGATAACAATAAGCTTCTCTTCTATTTTACAGCCGAGAACCGTGTAGACTTCCGTGAGCTTGTAAAAGACCTTGCGGCAGTGTTCAGAACGAGAATTGAGCTCCGTCAGATAGGTGTCAGAGATGAAGCGAAGATACTTGGCGGACTTGGCATCTGCGGCAGAGAGTTCTGCTGTAAGGGATATATGGGTGACTTCCAGCCTGTATCGATAAAAATGGCTAAGGAGCAGGGACTTTCTCTTAATCCTACAAAGATATCGGGTACCTGCGGCAGACTTATGTGCTGCCTCAAAAACGAGCAGAACGCTTATGAGGAGCTTCTGAAAATAACTCCTAAGATAGGAGCTATCGTAGTTACTCCCGATGGTGACAAGGGCAAGGTGGAGGACGTAAACCTTATCACAGGAAAGCTCCGCGTAAAGACTGATAAGTCAGAAGTGCCAGTAACTCTTGACAGAAGCGAAGTAAAGCTTCTTAAAGACGTTGAGATAAGAGTCAACCGTGAGGAGCTCAAGGCTCTTAAAAATCTTGAGGAATAATAATGGATAAGCAGCCAAAGACCAATTACGGTCTGCTTCTGGATAAGAAGCTTGCAGAGCTTGAAAAGAGCGGCGAAAGACCGTCGCTTCTGCTTCATGCCTGCTGTGCGCCGTGCAGCAGCCATACTCTTACGGTACTGGAGAAATACTTCCGTATCACGCTGTATTTCTGCAATCCCAACATAGCTCCCGAGGAGGAGTTCGCTTTCAGATTTGATGAACTGAAAAGGCTGGTCAGGGAAATGGGACTTGATATCCCTATCATTGAAGAGCCTTATGACTCTGCACCTTTTTATGAGCTGGCAAAGGGACTTGAAGATCTTCCCGAGCGCGGTGAACGCTGTAGGAAGTGTATAGAGTATCGCTTGAGAATGGCAGGTGATAAGGCTAAGGAGCTTGGCTGTGATTTCTTCACGACCACTCTTACCATAAGTCCCCATAAGGACTGCACTTTCATAAACGAGTGCGGAGCACGTTTGCAGGAGGAGATTGGAGTGCCTTATCTGTTTTCGGATTTCAAGAAGCATGAGGGCTATAAACACTCAATAGAGCTGTCAAAGCAGTATAACTTATACAGGCAGAATTACTGCGGCTGCGTCTTTAGTAAAAAAGCCGTTAGCCTGTAGGGACGGCGTTTTGCCGCTATAAGAAAAAATGTGCCGTAAGCGATGTTCGACTAACATTTATGATAAATGTGAGCGAGCTTGCGAGCGACAACGTGGATAGGGGGCGCAGACACTGCGCTGTATGGGCTGCCTTTGGCAGCCCGTGTCATATATACAAGCTGTAGGGGCGAGTTCCGCTCGCCCGAGAGGTGCATGAGATAGTATGAAAAGCTTTTACGTGTACGAAATGGAATACACAGGTGAGTCTGTAACGGCGGATAATGTAAAGCTGCTGCCGTTCTGTGATAAATATTATAGCCAGTATGAGCGCATATACAATGAATGTTTCTTTGATATGCGAAAGGCACTGGACATCGAGCCGTATAACTTCCTGTATGATATTCAGCAGCTTAACGGTAAAAAGGAAAATATCTTCCTGCTCATGGAGGGCGAAACTATCGTAGGCAGTGTGGGCTGCTTCGGTGCGGAAATTGATGACCTTATAGTGAATAAGAGGTATCAGGGAAAAGGCTTCGGAAAGCAGCTGCTCATATGGGCGATAGGGCATATCAGAGAATATACCTGCGAGCCCATAACGCTTACAGTGGCTGAATGGAATAAAAGAGCAGTGGGATTATACACGCATAACGGCTTTGTGATAAAAAGCAAGGAGCTTATAAGCCGTTAATGTATGACACACATTTTGCTTTTTGTAATAGGGCAGAAATTAGCCGTTTTTCAATGGAAAAACGTTGAATATTACAAAAATTGATTTTGAATTCTATGTTTTGAACAAAAAACAGAACACATATTTGTTGATAATAAAGGGTGAAGATAATGGGAAAAGAACTAAAAACAAACGCAATGCGTTTCCTTGACAAAAGCAAGATAGATTATACCGTGCAGACTTACGAGTGTGATGAATTCATCGACGGTATACATACTGCCGAAAAGCTTGGACAGCCTCTTGAAGAGACTTTCAAGACACTTGTGGCTCAGGGCAAGAGCGGAAACTATTTTTGCTTCCTTATACCTGTAGCACTTGAGCTCGATATGAAAAAGGCTGCAAAGAGCGTGGGAGAAAAGTCCGTGGAGCTTATCCACGTAAAGGACATAACCAAAATAACGGGATATGTCCGCGGCGGCTGTACTCCTATCGGCATGAAAAAGCAGTTTATGACGGTAGTACATAACAGTGCTGAGAGCCTGCCGCTGTTCTACATAAGCGGCGGACGCATAGGAACTCAGATACACCTTTCGCCGCAGGAGCTTGTAAAGGCTATACGCGGTAAATTTGAAGATATTATCCTTTGATATTTCAGATATAGTTAGGGAAGGAGGCGGCATATGAACAGTGAGCTTATAAGCGAGGAGCTTTACAGCGTTGGCAGAGTTGTGGTCGACAAGAGCCTGCATACTCAGAGCGGAGACGAAGCCTTTTATTCTTTTTTCGGAAATGATGTTACCTATTCCATAAGGCGTACCATTGACGATGACGACTTTCCGAGACTTATGGAGTGTATAGAAAAGGTGTCTGTGGGCGAAGTACGCAGGACTGTTATACGAATGAAAGGTATCAGCGGCGAATACCGCTGGATACTGGCAGCTGTAAGGCTTTTCGGAGCAGGTGAAGCAGAGCCCCTTTACTCCATAACTTTCAGCGATGTGCTGTCTCTGGAGTCACTGGCATACAGCCGCGAGAGCAAGTCCGCGGAATACCGCAGCGTACTCAGTCTTATTTCAGACCTTGCCTTTGAATACAGCTTCGAGACAAAGCGCATACGCATATATATGTTCGAGTGTTTCCGTGAGATAGTCCTGCTTGACGAGGAGCTTGAAAAATGGCGCAGTAATGCCATAGAAGCAGGCTATATCCTGACAAGATACATCGAAACATTCAATTCTCTTTGCAGGGATATCAGAAGCGGAGTCTACCGCTTCGACCATGAACTTGAAACGTCGATGTTCACTGAGGGCAAGACCCGTGAGACCTGCCTTTTCAGAGGCATAACACGTTATGATATGCCCGATGCAAAAAAGGTCAGCGGTATCATTTCCGTTGTGGATTCGCGCAGCAAGACCAAGGATATAAACCTTGCGCTTGAAGCGAATAAGGACTCGCTTTCCTCACTGCTCAACAAACGTGCGGTAACTTCCTTTGCTCAGGGGATACTTGCGGAAAAGCCTTCGTATACCGTTGATCTTGTGATACTTGATATCGACAACTTTACGGACATAAATAACGTTTACGGACATCTTTTCGGTGATGAAGTCATATACAAGGTAGCTTCCATAATCAGGGCTGCCATAGGTTCAAGGGGCATAGCAGGAAGAATAAGCGGAAGCGGCTTCCTTATCGTACTTGAAAATACCCGTGATGAGGAGGACCTGCGAGGTGTACTCCGCGCAATAAGGACAAATACTGAGTTTGCTTTTGCGGACAGGTCGGAAAAGATACACCTTACCTGCTCAATGGGAGTGGCTGCATATCCTGTGGACAGCGAAAGCTATGACGAGCTTTTCATGCAGGCGGATAAAGCTCTGTATATAGCCAAGGAAAAGGGACAGAACCGCTATGTCATCTATGATATCAATAAGCACGGTCCTGTGGAAAAGGATATGGAAAACAAGATAGCCTTCCTCAGCGGAAAGGGCGAAGCTTCCGAAAAACTCAGCTTCGTAAGCGGACTTGCGGAAAATCTTGTGCTGGGCAGGATACCTGATATTTCGGTGCTTCTGGAGCAGGTGCGCTCACAGTTCGGCATAGATGATATATGCGTATTCTCGGGCAGCGATATGGGACTTATGCTCAGCTGCGGAAATGCAGCATCGAAAAATGCATCATATCTCCTTGAAAACAATTATACCGACCGCTTCTCGGGTGACGGTATACTCGTCATAGACAACGTGAACGAGCTTGAAGGACGCGATGACAACGCCTTTGCCAAGCTTACCGAGCAGAATATAGGCGGCGCAGTTCAGTACCTGATGACAGAGGACAGCATGATAAAGGGCATGATATCCTTCTGCTATATAGGACGATTCAAAAAATGGTCGGTGGCGGATATAAATTATTTTGCGGTCATAGGCAGAACTATATCCGCGCTTCTCAAAAAACAGGCGTATATCTGAGTTGTATTGGATATTACTTACTAAAAACGTACAACTCTATTGTGCAAGCATACAAAGTTTTGCCGAAAGTGCAACGAAATGGCTTCCTGAACGTACTTATATAGTAGAAATACTTTTATAGGGGTGATACCATGGAACGTACATTAACTGCATTTTCGGCAATTATTCTTCTCATAGGCTGCTGCACAGGCTGCGGCAGGAACGTAAATACTTCAAAAATAAAGATCCCCGACATAGCTTTTTTGTATTACAAGAGCTCCGAGGCTGGTCTGACAGGCAAGTTTTGTGACAAAAACGGCAATTGCTACAGTGTATTGTCCGATGAGGTCAATTATCTGAAGCCTGATGAGCTTATGGAAAAATTCTCAGAGGGCAGTCTGGAAAAGGATATAAAGCTGTTAAAGATCTTTGATAAGGACGAGCTTGATAAGATGTACATAAAGTTTGCAGGAGCTTTGGATAAGGATAATATCGGACTTGTCCAGCCTGAGGAACTGCCTGCTGTGGAAGCTCCGACAATGGCATGGTATGGGGTATATTACGATAAGAACGGCTGTGCTGAAAAAATATGCATACACGAGAATAAGTGTATGACAGGCATAAATTCGGGAAATAACGACATAAACGACGTTTATAAGTGGCTTTCTGATAAACTGTAAAGAAGAAATTAGCACTCTCACATCGAGAGTGCTAATTTTCATTATACTTTCACAAACCCGTGATATTTCTTTCAAAAAAAGGCAGTATCATATAGACAATGAAACGAAAGGAAGCGATACCAATGGAAAGTGCATATAATGAGGTTAACTGCATAGGATAAATATGAGGCTTGTCAGACGGACAGGCAATATAATTATTTGGAGGCATGAATTATGTATGGACTTACACCTTTCGGCGGCACAGGCTTTGGTCTGTGGGACGCATTCAATGATTTTGACAATGATTTCTTCGGCAGCAAGATGCCGCTGAACAACTGTCGTACCGATATCCGTGATGACGGAGACAAGTACGTTATGGAATCGGAGCTCCCCGGTTTCGACAAGGAAGATATCAAGCTCGATATCAACGGCTCGCAGCTTACTATAGCAGCTGAGCATACTGCAAAAAATGATGAAAAGGACGACAAGGGCAATTATATCCGCCGCGAGCGCACATTCGGCTCGTACAGGAGAAGCTTCAACATCGGAGATGTAAATACTGACGCTGTAAGCGCAGAGTACAAAAATGGCATACTCACCATTGAGCTCCCGAAGAAAGCTCCTGAAGCTCCTGTCGCAAAAAGACTCGAGATCAAGTAAGGGAAAACCTGCCATAATATAACACACACTTTGAGCCATGAAGGACCATAACTCTTCATGGCTCCTTTTTTATTAGTGATAAGTTGTTAGTGCTTAGTGATTAGTTGAGCTATCGTTTTGGTGGTTAACTACTCACTACTTACTACTCTCTACTCACTAAATGCCGCGTGGACTCCGCGCTTTATGCAGGATTAACATTCAAGGGGGCTGAATTCCGTCGGAATGTACAAATCGAATGGTTTGTACAAATAAAATCTTCACTTTTAAGTTGAAATATGTTATAATACATTTATGAGTATCTATCGGAGGTGAACGGCTAAAATTGAAAAGGCTCTACATCACAGACCTTGACGGTACACTTCTTGATCCCGATGGAAAAATTACCGAAAAAACAGCAGATATACTGAACAGGCTCACGGCTGAGGGAATGTATCTCACCTTTGCCACAGCAAGGTCGGTATACTCCGCAAAGCCCATAACATCGGCTCTAAATGTGAATGCCCCGTGTATACTCATGAACGGTGTCAGCATATACGATCTGAAAGGCGACTGCTATATCAAAAACGAGTACATACCCGTAAGTGCTTCGGCGCAGATAACAGATGCCTTTAAAAAAGCAGGGGCGGAATGTTTCATGTACCGCTTCAATAACGGGGTGCTGACCTGTTATTATACCGAGATAACCAGCCGCGTGATGAAGGCTTTTGCTGAGGTGCGGAAAAACAACTACAACAAGCCATATGTGCAGTGCAGCTCGCTGCTTGAAGCCGCCGATGATATGACTATATATTATACGGCGTTGACCGACTATGAAAAGCTTATTCCCGTAAAGGAAACTATCGACAGCATGGAAGATGCAGACTGTGCATTCTATAAGGACACCTACACAGGAAAGTGGTTTTTAGAGGCGTTTTCCGCAAAAGCATCGAAGTCCAACGGTATACGCTTCCTGCGTGAGAGGTACGGCTTTGATGAGGTAGTGGCGTTCGGTGACAATCTCAATGACCTGCCTATGTTTGAGCAGGCTGATATAAAAATTGCAGTAGGCAATGCAAGAGAAGAGGTAAAGGCTGCCGCAGACTATATCATCGGCACTAATGACGATGACGGAGTTGCACGGTGGCTGCTCGATGAATTTTAAGTTGAGAGTTGAAAGTTGAGAATTGAGAGTTAATGTGTTCGCTTCGCTCACATGATTAAAACAATGTCGCCGAAGGTGACACCATAACTCTAAATTCTCAACTCTCAACTAACATAATTGATGTGGTAATTTTTAACATGAAAGGAAAATACATAAAATGAAAAAATTAATGCTTGGAAACGAAGCTTTTGCAAGAGGCTTATATGAGGCAGGATGTCGCGTCGTATCAAGCTATCCGGGTACTCCTTCAACTGAGATAACCGAAGAAGTAGCTAAGTATGACGAAGTTTACGCAGAATGGGCACCTAATGAAAAGGTCGCTATGGAGACAGCTCTTGGAGCTTCTATAGCAGGTGCAAGAAGCTTCTGCGGAATGAAGCACGTTGGTCTCAACGTTGCTGCTGATCCGCTTTATACAGCAGGTTATACAGGCGTTAACGCAGGTATGGTCATCGCAGTAGCTGACGATCAGGGTATGCACTCATCACAGAATGAGCAGGACAGCCGTCATCACGCTATCGCTTCAAAGGTTCCGATGCTTGAACCATCTGACTCTACAGAATGTAAGGAGTTCGTCAAGCTTGCTTTCGAGCTTTCAGAGAAGTTTGATGCACCATTTATAGTAAGAATGTCCACAAGAGTTGCTCACTCACAGAGCATCGTTGAAATGGAAGAGCGCAATGATCTTCCTCTCAAGGACTATGAAAAGACACCGAGCAAGTTCGTTATGATGCCTGCTTACGCTAAGGGCAGACACGTATTCGTTGAGGAGAGAACAAAGAAGCTCATTGAGTATTCTGAAACAACTCCGCTCAACAGAGTTGAGATATCTGACAAGGCTGAATTTGGCGTTATCACAAACGGCGCAGCTTATCAGTATGTCAAGGAAGCTCTCGGCGACAAGGCTTCCGTACTCAAACTCGGTATGGTAAATCCTCTCCCTGTAAAGCTCATTCAGGACTTCGCTAAGAAGTACGAGCAGGTTTACGTTATCGAAGAGCTTGACGGCATTATCGAAGAGCACTGCCGCAATATCGGTGTGAACAATGTAAAGGGCAAGGAGATATTCGGCTACATAGGCGAGCTTCCTCAGTCTGTTATCGCAGAGAAGCTTCTCGGCGAGAAGAAGGATTACGCTGAGCTTGACGAGAATATCCCTGTACGTCCTCCTGTAATGTGCGCAGGATGTCCTCACAGAGGTCTGTTCTACTGCTTAAAGAAGCTTGGCGTTACAGTATCGGGCGATATCGGCTGCTACACTCTCGGAGCTGCTGCACCGCTCAACGCTATTGATACAACTATATGTATGGGTGCTTCTATTTCGGGACTCCACGGCTTCAACAAGGCAAGAGGAACTGAGTCGGAGCATAAGACAGTTGCTGTTATCGGCGATTCTACATTCATGCACAGCGGTATGACAGGTCTTGTAAATATCGCTTACAATAATTCAAATTCTACAGTTATCATTCTCGATAACTCTATCACAGGTATGACAGGTCATCAGCAGAACCCGACTACAGGTAAGAACCTCAAGGGTGATCCTGCTGCTGCTGTTAATCTTGAAGAGCTCTGCAAGGCTATCGGCATCAAGCGTGTCCGCGTTACTGATCCGTATAAGCTTGCCGAGACAGAGGCTGCTATCAAGGAGGAGCTTGCTGCTGACGAGGCTTCTGTAATTATTTCTCGCCGTCCATGCGCACTTCTCAAGTACGTTAAGCACAATCCGCCTGTAAAGGTGAACCATGACAAGTGCGTAGGTTGCAAGCAGTGTATGAAGCTGGGATGTCCTGCTATCTCAATGCGTGACGGCAAGGCTGTAGTTGACCACACTCTCTGCGTAGGCTGCGGAATTTGCCAGGAGCAGTGTAAGATAGGAGCTATTGAATAAGTTCATTCAAGGCGTTGAATTGCAGTTCCTATGACGGGGGCGGAGGCTCTCCGCACAGGAACAGTGTAAGATAGGAGCTATCGAATAATTAGAACTAAGATCTAAGTAGGGGACGGCGTCCACGACGTCCCGTATTTTCGGACGCATTATAAGACGAACTAATTAACGAGGTATTACAATGAAAATAAGAAAAATAAACTGTCCCTACTGCAATGTAATGATGAAGTACATAGGAACAAAACGTATACAGCTCGGAAAAAGCGGCTTGATATTCGAGCACCTTGACCAGTGGGTATCGGGTGCGCTTACAGTGAGCATATACGAATGTCCCGAGTGTGCAAAGCTTGAGTTTTTCAGATTTAAGAAAACAAAGAGGAAAAAAGATGATACAGTTACCAATATATGAGGAGTTCGCACATTGGCTGGACGACCTTTTTGAAAATAACGATATGCCCGAGGAGACTAAGGCTTTCTGCTTTAATCTCTATGAGGAGTCCGATGAGGACCATATCTACGGAGCACAGCTCATAGCCGCAGGGGAGTTTGACCCTGATGACAAGGACGGCGACTGGGCTTGCGAAGAGGTGTGGAGCAGCGGAGAGAATATCTTTACTGTTGATACCTCAGATGAGGACGATACAGGGTGGAACCATGCGCTTGAGCTGTTTAAGGAAATGGCTGAAGAATACCTGAAAAATGGTAAATACTCAGGAATTATCAAGGGGGCAAAGGGAGCTGCCATCGGTTTTGTTGATGGTGAGCTTGAATTGTTATCCTGAGTGAAGAATCGTTGGGAGGATATGAAAAATGGATGATTTAATGGGTGGTATCGGAAATTCCAACGGAATGGACGATATAGGTGATATGCAAAAGCTTGCTCAGCAGGCGGCTGAGGAAGCTGATAAGGCAGCTGCGCAGACTGCTCAGCAGTCAACGGGCTACAGCAATGCGCAGAGCGGCTACGGACAGCAGTCCACAGGCTACAGCGATGCACAGAGCGGCTACGGACAGCAGTCCACAGGCTACAGCAATGCACAGAGCGGCTACGGACAGCAGTCCACAGGCTACAGCGATGCACAGAGCGGCTACGGACAGCAGTCCACAGGCTACAGCGATGCACAGAGCGGCTACGGACAGCAGTCCACAGGCTACAGTAATACACAGAGCGGCTACGGACAGCAGTCCACAGGCTACAGCAATGCGCAGAGCGGCTATGGACAGCAGTCCTCAAACAACTACAGCAGCTACGACTCAAGGAGCGGCTATCCTGCATCGGATACGGTATACGGCGGCTATGGTGAAGAATCAAAGCTCATGCCTATAGTTAAAGGTGTGCTTGGCGCAGTACTTGGAGCTATTCCTGGTATCATACTTATAATCCTTGTGGCAAGAATGGGCTTTATCGCTTCACTTTGCGGCGCAGTAATGGCTGTATGTATCTTCTTCGGATACAATCTGTTTACTAAAAACTGCAATCTGGAGGAGAAAACAGGTCTTATCATCTGTGCTGTCGTAATGATATTTGCGATTTATTTTGCAGTCCGTACATCATGGTGTCTGGAAATATCATCGTTCCTGCAAAAGGATCTCGGATTTAAACCGGGTGAAATAGACAGTGAAATATTGTATGAGTTTTTAGGTATCAGAGATGTTACATTTTCTGAGATATCGTCCGAATTTGGAAATTTGCTGGAAAAATGCGAATGCAAGGGCAAATTTATCACTTCGTTGCTTGAAAATATTGCTTTTGCGGCACTTGGCGGCTTCGGAACATTTACTAAATTCGGCAATGTAAAAATATAATCAATAATCTTTTAAGGAGTAATATAAAATGGAAACAAAATCTATTATGATCGTAGGTGTCGGCGGACAGGGTTCGCTGCTCGCTTCGAGACTTCTGGGAAATGTGCTTCTTGCACAGGGCTATGACGTAAAGGTCAGCGAGGTACACGGAATGTCGCAGAGAGGCGGCTCGGTCGTAACATACGTAAAATATGGTGATAAGGTATACTCACCTGTAATAGAAAAGGGTGAGGCTGATGCAGTTATCTCATTTGAGCTTCTTGAAGCTGCAAGATGCCTGCCTTACCTCAAAAAAGGCGGAAAGCTCATAACTTCCACACAGCAGATAGACCCTATGCCTGTTATCACAGGTGCTGCACAGTATCCTGAGAACCTCGTTGAAAAGCTCAAGGCAGCAGGTGCAGAGATCGTTGCAGTTGACGCACTTTCACTGGCAGAGCAGGCAGGTACTGCAAAGGCTTCAAACGTAGTACTCATGGGCGTACTTGCTTCACGTATGGATTATCCCGATGAGCTCTGGCAGAAGGCACTTGAACAGTGTGTACCGCCTAAGTTCCTCGAACTCAACAAGAAGGCTTTTGAGCTGGGCAAGGCTGCAAAATAAGTTATTAGTTTATAGTGATTAGTGCTTAGTTAATAAGGAGAACGTATGAATAGCTATCGTGAACTTATAGTATGGCAGAAGTCAATGCAATTAGTTAAGGCTGTTTACGCGCTTCTTGAGACTTTGCCAAAGAAAGAATTATTTGCGCTTGATTCTCAGATGAGACGGGCAGTAGTTTCCATACCTTCAAATATTGCTGAAGGTCAGGGCAGAAATACTGCAAAAGAATTTGTGCATTTCCTTTCGATTGCAAGAGGTTCAAAATTTGAGCTTGAAACCCAGATACTGATCTGCATTGAACTTGGATACTTTTCATCGCGATCAGCTGAAAAGTCGTTGAAATTGTGCGACGAGATAGGGGAAATGATAAATTCGATCATTGTTAAGCTGAATTCAAAAACTAATCACTAATTACTAATCACTAACCACTTGTACATAATTTATGTTACAGAATAAATCCAAAAATAAGGAGTAGAAGTCCAATGGAAAAATATTGGAACAAAGAGATCGAATGTGCATCGCTGGAAGATATGAAGAAACTTCAGGACGAGCGACTTGTTGCACAGGTAAAGCACGTTTATGAAAACGTTAAGTATTACCGTGATCTTATGGACGAAAAGGGCGTAAAGCCTGAGGACATCAAGGGAACTGAGGATCTTCACAAGCTGCCGTTCCTCAGCAAGGCAGACCTCAGAGAGGCATATCCTTACGGACTCCTTGCAAAGCCGCTCAGCGACTGTGTAAGGATACATTCCACAAGCGGTACTACAGGTAAGAGAGTAGTTGCTTTCTACACTCAGAACGATGTGGATATGTGGGACGAGTGCTGTGCGAGAGCTATTACAGCAGCAGGCGGCACAAACGAGGACGTGGTACAGGTAGCTTACGGCTATGGACTGTTCACAGGCGGTATGGGACTTCACGGCGGTTCACACAAGGTTGGTTCTCTTACTCTTCCTATGAGTTCGGGAAATACTGAGAGACAGTTGCAGTTCATGCAGGATCTCGGTGCTACGATACTTTGCTGTACACCTTCTTATGCGGCTTATCTCGGTGAAGCACTTCACGATATGGGACTTACTCCTGATGATATCAAGCTCAAGGCAGGTATCTTCGGTGCAGAGCCGTGGACTGAGGAAATGCGCCGCAGCATCGAAAAGTCACTGGGTATAAAGGCTTTCGATATCTACGGACTTACAGAGTCAAGCGGTCCCGGTGTTGCATTTGAATGTTCAGAGCAGACAGGTATGCACATCAATGAGGACAACTTTATCCCTGAGATAATTGATCCCGAAACGGGAGAGGTGCTCCCTGAGGGTGAGGTCGGTGAGCTTGTATTCACAAGCATAACAAAGGAAGCATTCCCGCTTCTTCGTTACCGTACACGCGACCTCTGCAAGCTCAGCAGAAAGAAGTGCTCATGCGGACGTACTCTCATAAAAATGGCTAAGCCTATGGGCAGAAGCGATGATATGATGATAATCCGCGGAGTAAATGTATTCCCGTCACAGATAGAAACAGTTCTCATTGAACAGGGCTATTCACCTAACTACCTCATCGAAGTAGACCGTGTAAACAATACAGATACTCTCGATATCAGCGTAGAGATGAATCCCGATCAGTTCTCAGATAAGGTTAAGGATATGCAGAAGCAGGAGCGCGATCTGGCTGTTGCCATTAAGACAATGCTGGGTATCAATCCTAAGGTACATCTCGTTTCACCTAAGTCTATCACAAGAAGTGAAGGCAAGGCTGTAAGAGTTATTGATAAGCGCAAGCTTCATGATTGATTGTTTTGAGCAGGAGTATTGAGCTCCTGTGATATAAATTTCCATTTATTTTAAGGAGGTTTCATTTATGAAAATCAAAATTTTTTCCACAAATTATATGCCTGAGCAGGAGAAGTATCAGCGTTTCGCTGCTTTTGAGAATGAGCTTAATCAGTTTATCTCTACAGTTAAGGTAATAGATATAAAGTTCAGTTCCGCAGCAGGGCTCTGCCACGATGCACAGACTCATGTAAACGAGTATATCGACGAGTATTCTGTACTCGTAATGTATGAGGATCTTCCTAAGAACTGATCCTTCCTCTTGCTGATGCAGAAAAATATTGACCACAAAGGAGGGAGATCATATGTCAAATGTAAGACAGATCTCGGTTTTTGTAGATAATAAGCCTAATCAGGCAGCCGGTGCCATGAGGATAATCAAGGAGAGCGGTATAAATCTCAGAGCTCTCAGCCTTGCTGATACCGCTGATTTCGGCATAATCAGACTCATCGCCAATGATACGGAAAAGACAGTGGATATTCTTAGAGCGGCTTCATACGCAGTAAATGTAACAGAGGTGCTGGCAATATCCATACCTGATTCTCCCGGACAGCTCAGCCGTGTGCTGGATGTGCTCGGTCAGGATAATGTTAATGTTGAATATATGTACTCGTTCCTCGGTACTTCGGACAGGGCTGTATCCTTCGTTATCCGTGTTGATGACAATGCTCAGGCTTCAGAAGCACTTAACAAAGCTGGTATTATTCAGCTTACCGAAAATGATATAGCTGAAATGTGAGTATTGCACAAAAAGCAAGGCTGCACTTAAATTTATTATGAAAACACTTGACATAATTCCTGTTGTTGTTGTATAATAAAAATGCAATATTTAACGAGAAAATATTGAACAGGAGTGATTTAAGATGGGAATTCTCGATAAATTTAATGATGCAAGCAGGGGTGTATCTGAAAAGGCTAAAAATATCTCAGAAGCAAGCAACCTCAAAAGAAAGATCCTTTATGAGGAAGAGCGTATAGTTGAGATCTTTACTGATATCGGTAAAAAGTACTATAAAAATCAGGGCGAAGATCAGGCAGCTCTTAAAGTTCTTTGCGATGATATAGATACAAGACGCAGAAGGATCAAGAAGATGAGATATGAGCTTAACGGTATCAGAGGATATAAGATATGTCCTAAGTGTGATGCCGAAGTCAATGAACGTTTTCAGTTCTGTGGCCGATGCGGTGCAAGACTTCCTGATATTGATGATGACGATTTCATGTCGCTTGAACCCAACGACTACTATACAGAAAGCAGCAGCAATTTCTTTGATGCTGATTCTAATAAGAACTATTGATCACATGGGCTGTTCTGAGGCTATCGGAACAGCCTTTTTGTTACCGAACTGACGGCTTATGCGTTTGCATAGCCTGTTTGCAGGGATACACAGTATGAACCAGAAAAGTGAAAAGGGGATGCATATCTGTCCGAGAAAATTAAAGGGCATATCCGAGTAATCCCATACGTTCCAGTGCATAATAACATTGTCGAATATCCCTACGGTAAGCTCTATGGCGGTTATCATGACCGTACCGATTATACAGCTGCGTATGAGCGTCATAGTGCGGCGGCTGTTTATTGCATAGAGTATCGTAAGTACGGTGCCGCCCGTCAGCGACATTGTCCAGTGAGTGTAGCCGCGCATGACTATTTCTATAAGACTGTAGCAGAAATAGCCCATAAGAAATGAAAATAACAGCTGTGAAAGCTTCATACCTATCAACTCCTTTTGGTTTTAGTATGGCGTTTTTGCAGGGCTTTATACAGAAAGAGAGTTGAATAAATATGAGAAAAAGCTGTATACTTATGCATATATCAAGTCTGCCGTCGGACTACGGTATAGGTAAAATGGGAAAGGCTGCCTTTGCATTTGTGGATTTTCTGAAGTCTGCCGAAGTCAAATGCTGGCAGATACTGCCCCTTTCACCTACAAGCTACGGCGACTCGCCGTACCAGTCTTTTTCGGTAAAGGCAGGCAATCCATACTTCATAGACTTTGAAGTGCTTGAGTGTGACGGACTTCTTGAGCATCACGAGTTTGCTTCCTTTGAGTGGGGAAGTGACCCTGAAAAGGTGGATTACAGCCTTTTGTACGACCATTGCTATGATGTGCTGAGGATAGCGTTCAACAGGTTCAAGCCTGCAAAAGCACAGGGATATAAGGAATTCTGCGATGCCAACAAGAAATGGCTCGATGAATATGCACTGTTCATGGCTTTGAAATTCCGCTATGACGGCAAGCCGTGGTATGAGTGGGACAGCGATATCTCCATGCATAAGCCCAAGGCTGTTGCAGCTGCAAAAAAGGAACTGAAAAAGGATATCTCCTTTTATAAGTTTATACAGTATGAGTTCAACAGACAGTGGAGCGAGCTGAAAAAATATGCAAATACGAACGGTATCGAGATAATCGGTGATATCCCTATATACTGCGCTCTGGACAGCGTTGAGGCGTGGGCTTCACCTAAGCTTTTCCAGTTTGACAGAAAGCGTCGTCCCGTAGCTGTTGCAGGCTGTCCGCCAGATGATTTCTCGCCCCTTGGTCAGCTTTGGGGAAATCCGCTTTACAACTGGGACTACCATAAAAAGACGGGTTATGAATGGTGGATAGACCGTATCAAGGCGGCTTCCGAGCTTTACGATATCGTGAGGATAGACCATTTCCGCGGCTTTGAGAGCTATTACAGCATACCCTTCGGCAACGAGGACGCTACTATTGGCGAGTGGGAAAAAGGTCCGAATTACGAGCTTTTCAGACTTGCTGAGGAAAAGCTGGGCAAGCTGAATATCATTGCTGAGGACTTGGGATTTATTACTCCCGAGGTAAGAGAGATGCTGGATAAATGCGGCTACCCCGGTATGAAAGTGTTGCAGTTCGGATTCAGCGGCGGAGATAACGAGTATCTGCCCCATAATTACAGCAGTACCAATTATTTCGCGTATACGGGCACTCACGATAACGAGACTCTCATCGGCTGGGTGGATACGCTTGATAAGAAGTCGCTGAAATTTGCTAAGCAGTATCTCTGCGTCAAGAAGAAAAAGGAGATACCTGCGGCAGTTATACGCGCTGCATGGGGAAGTGTTGCGGAGGTCGCTGCTGCACAGATTCAGGATTTTCTTGACAGTCCTAAAGAGGGCAGAATGAATACGCCATCTACTCTCGGCGGCAACTGGCAGTTCCGCACAAGCAAGTCGGACTTCACGCCTGAGCTTGCGAAAAAGATCCGCAAACTCAATCGAATTTATAACAGATAAAAGTGGACGACGTTAAAGATAATACTGATATAGTTCAGCCCCGAGGCAAAGCCTTGGGGCTTGTTCGTTTTTTCCTTTAGTCCGTTGTAGGGAGTCATCGTCCCTTACAAACTAACAACTAATCACTAAAAACTAACCACTTTTTAGTGACGAATGTCACTGAGAAAGTGACGGATGACATCTTCCAAAACTTCGTTTTATGCAGTATAATCATATTAACAAAGGAGAGAAAAAAGATATTGCGTAATGATTTTTAAGGAGATGATCTTATGACAAAAAATGGTCAGATTTTCAAGAGGATATGCTTCGGTGGTATAGGCGTATATCTTGCCAACTGTATATGCATCGCCGCCGATGACAGATTGCGTTCACCGCTGTGGGATTACCTCGGACTTGGCTATACTTCGTTTTTCGGTGTTGTCCTGGTACTCTCTGTATTCGGACTTATAACTCTTGCAATTTCACAACATATCAAAAAGCGCAAAGTCACAGGCTTGCAGCCTATCTCCAGAAAATACACCATATCGTTCATAGTATCATATATACCATACGTGCTTTTGTTATTGTACAGCCTTTATTGCAGCAAGTTTGGTTTCACTTTCTTCACAACGTCATACGGCTGGGAAGGCTTCTACAGTGCATTTGTTATAATGGGATTTGTATTCTGTGTTATTCCTGTTTTTCCGTTCTGCATTTTCTGGCAGATACTCTACATAGTCAAGTGGGTGCGCAACAGAAAAGCTAGACAAGAAAAACATATTTGATTTTATGAAAAAGTATTTCGATAGCATGGTAGTTAGTAATTTAGTGACAAATGTCACTATCAAAATAACAAAATAGCCTTTAAATGTTCATATTTATAGTGTATAATGATTATAACAGCTTATTTCAATCTTTTTTTCGGGTTTGATTTTAGTTGTACTTTTACGCACAAACATTCAAGAGAGATGGACAAAAAATTATAAAACGGAGGTGAAAAAGTTTTTTATTAGGTGTTTCAGTGTAGGGGATGATGCTTGCATCATATTGAAACATTTTGGAGATGATTTATTTTAGGGAGTGAGCGTATGAATAAAAAAATTATGAAAGAAGCTTTATTAGCTACAATTCTGGATATTATCTTTATCATTTCAATTGTTCTGCTGAACGAAAAACATTGTAATGTAATACTGATCCTGAGCAATGTTGTTGTTGGCTGCACTGTCAAGGCAGCAGGTTTCTGGAATGATCTCGTCGCTGATAATGGCCACACCCACCTCGGAAAACGTTTTGAGGTAAGCGCACTTGCTTTAGGACTCTTTGTAGTTGCTGCTCTTATTATGCTATGGGCAGGTTTATGGTTTGTTCTTTATGCAGGAGTTGGTCTGGCTGCAGTATTTGTTTATGACTGGATAGCATATTTCCTTTTCAAGTCTTATGCACATTCAAGAAAGAACAAAAAGATCAAAGCTTAAGAAACACAACTTTATGTGCTGCGGAAGTGTGTACTGCGGTGCTGTAAAAACAATGAAAGATATTATCATTGAAATAATCACAAAGCCCCCCGATATTGATATGGGGGGCTTTTTATGTTAAAATATAAAAATATGTAAAGCTGACTTGACAAAAAATGTAAAGCGTGCTATACTATAATTACAGAGAAAGTAAAGTAAACTTTACTTCAAGGGAGGTAATACTATGTTTGGGGCAATAAAAGTTTTTTTTGATGCGGCATTACCATGGGTGGCAGTAAGTGTTGTACTTGCTGTGGTTATGACTTACAGTAAGAATGATAAGGAGAAAGAGAATGAAAAATAAAATTCAGGAGCTGCGGAAAGCCCGAAAGGTCACGCAGCAGGAACTTGCAGACGCTTTAAGCGTTACGCGTCAGACCATCATATCACTGGAAAACGGAAAATACAACGCATCTCTTACACTTGCTCACAAGGCGGCGCAGTTCTTTGGCGTAACTATCGAGGAACTGTTTATTTTCGAGGGCGATGAAAACTTATAAGGAGAACTATTATGGAAGAATTCAAGAAAAAAATAAAGTTCAGATTTCAGTTATGCACAATGTATACGTGTTCGGGAACAATGTTATATTTCTTACTCAGTCGCTTCACCGAGAACGTTCCCGACTTCTCAAGAGGAATGCTTACAGGACTTCTCGTAGGCGGCGACTTGCTTGCGGTATTTTATATGATAAGATGTTTTGTTCTTCTGCATGATGAGAAGAAACTGAAAGAAGCATACATAAAGTCTGCTGACGAGCGAAACAAAGAGATCTCCAAAGAGACAATGCGTACCGCATCAGTTATCTCCCTGATGTGTACAGGACTTGCAATAATAATCACAGGCTTTTTCAGCAAGACAGTAAGCATAACCCTTTTTTTAGACATGACAGCAGGTGCTTTGATAACGGTACTTGTAAATCTGTATTACAACAAAAAAATGTGAATTTGTAAAGGAGGAACATTATGGAGAATTTCAGAATTACAATAAAGAAGAGGATTTATTTTTTCATTATTCTTGCGGTTATCATGGTTGCAGGAATAATTCTGCTTGCAGCATTCGGAAGAGCTAATGACGGATTTAATGCAACAAGCGGCATATTAGGCGCAATGCTTGCAATTGCTGTCGGCAACATCATTAC